>MDSZ01130720.1_pt1 | contig 10907 bp, 10 predicted proteins | sample 811201 | NCBI WGS metagenome assembly MDSZ01 (sample SAMN05326647, study PRJNA326480) | marine metagenome | isolation source: seawater | place: Indian Ocean: North | collected 2010 | reverse complement strand
TCTAAAATTTTGGTTACTAAAAACTATATTGTAAAATTTTTGCAACATTTTAATATCTTCGTTTGAAATTTTTGCTCTTCTTAATCCAATAAGATTAAGGCCAACTAAATTATTTCTATTTCCTAATGAGAGGCCAAAGGGAATTACATCGCTTAAAACACCGGTCATTCCTCCAACCATTGACAAATGTCCTATTCTTGAGAATTGATGAATTGCACAACTACCTCCAACTATTGCTTGATCTTCAATTGTAACATGGCCACCAACTTGAACATTATTTGCAAGAACAATTTTATTGCCAAGATTACAATCATGAGCTACATGACAATAAACCATAAGTAAATTATTATCGCCTATTTTTGTAATTGTTCCACCTTGTAAAGTACCTGGATTTATATTCACATATTCTCTAAATTTATTATTATCACCTATTATAATTGAATTTTTTTCGCCTTTATATTTTAAATCTTGTGGAGATGTTCCTATTGATACAAAAGGAAATATTTCATTATTATTTCCAATTTTTGTTTTTCCTTTAATGCTTATGTGAGAATGTAATTTTGAATTTGTTCCAATCTCAACTTCGGGTCCTATTACACAATAAGGACCAATTTCAACATTTTCAGAAATTTTTGAGTTCTTATCTACAATTGCTGTTGGATGTATCACAATATATATTGATAACAAATAAATTCTTAATTACTTATCAAGAATTACTACTGATTATTTCTTTCTATCTACTATTGTTGCAGCCCATTGAGCATCTGCCATTTTCTGACCTTCAACAATGGCTTCACCTTTATATTTCCAAACTCTTCCGTGAGATCTTACTGCCTCTATATTTAATTCTAGTTTACAATCAGGAATAACTGGGTTTCTAAATCTTGCTTTATCAACAGTCATTAAAAATACTAATTTATTTTCATATGTTTTTTTATCAATTCCTGCTGCAGTTAATGCTGCTGCTGCTTGACCAAATGCCTCAACAATTAAAACACCTGGCATTACCGGTTCATCAGGAAAATGACCTTGAACAAAAAAACTATCTTTTTTAACATTCACGATTGCTGTTGCAGATTTAAGTTTTTTAATATTAATAAGTTCATCTATCAAAAGCATTGGTTCCCTATGAGGCAACAGTTCTTTAATTTGGTCCTTATTTAATTTGTCTGACATTATTTATTCTCTTTAATAAAACTTTTAATATCTTTGGCAGGATATCCCATGACTTTAGAGTTGTCTGGAATATTTTTTACTACTCCACTACCTCCACCAATTTGTACATTATTACCTATATTGAGATGACCTGAAATTCCTGCTTGCCCACCAATCATTACATTATTACCAATTTTTGCACTACCAGCGAAACCTACTTGTGCAGTAATAACACAATTTTTCCCTATAGTTACATTATGAGCTATATGTACTTGATTATCTAAAAAAGTATTTTCTCCAATGACTGTATTAGACATCGATCCACGATCTATTGTATTATTACAACCAATTTCAACATTATTCTTAATTATTACCATACCAATGTGAGGATATCTAAAATTTTCTTTATTTCTTGGCATAAAACCAAATCCTTTTTTTCCGATGACTGAACCATCTAGTATTCTTACATTATTTCCAATTAATGAATTTTTTATAAGAATGTTACTTCCAATTTGAGAATTAGAGCCAACTTTAACATTGGATTCAATAATTGTATTATGACCAATTATTGAATTTCTACCAATTTCAACATTTTTACCAATTAGAACATTTTTACCAAATGTTACATTTATAAATTTTTTTTTATTTGGCGTTTTTAAGTAAAAATCTGCGACATCTTTAATTGCGTCTGGATAAAATAAATTTGTTACATCTGCAACTGATTTAAGTACATTTTCTACAACTATTGGATTTGATACTTTTTCAACAATTTTTTTATATTTATTATGAGTTATTATATATTTTGATTTTGTTTTATTTAAGGAGTCTTCATATTTAAGAGAGTTAAAAAAGGATATTTCGTATTGTGTTGCATCAATTAAATCATTAATACCTTTTAAATATAAGTTTTTTTTAAATTTAGAAAATTTTAAAATTTGTAATATCTTATTTAATGATATCCTATCAACTTTTTTATAAAAAGGGTTTTTAATTTTCATTTAGTAAATTTTGCTCTTTTGTCTGAGCATTCAAAATTTGTATTATTTTATCTGTTATATCTAATGATTTTACACCTATGAGAACATTTTTTTTATCTATAACCAATGTAATATTGTTTTTATTAACATAACTTGCAACAATTGGGTTCAACGTTTTCAAAATTTTTGAACTATATTTTTTTTTTTCTTCTAAGATAATTTTATTATTGTTTGAAATTTTAATTTGATATTTTTTTAAAAGTTCATTTAAATCTTTAACTCTATTGTTAATTTCTTCTTTACTTAAAATATTTTTTTGATTTTTGATCTCATTTTCTTTTTTTTTAATAATGGTTTCATCTTTTTTTAATTCTGTTTTATTTTTGTCCTTAATTTTTTTAATTTTTTTTTTATAAAATTTACCCAACTCAGAATTATCTATTACAAATTGTACATCTAAATAAACAATTTTATTCTCAGCAAATGAAATATTATTATAAAATAATAAAATAAAAAATATTAAAGAAATTCTCATTAAAATGAAGTACCAATTTGAAATCTAAAATTTTCAGTGACGTCTGTATTTGCTTCAGAAATAGGTATTGCATATGAAAATGTTAATGGACCAACAGGACTAAACCAATTTACTGCAACTCCTGTGGAAGATCTTATTTTGTTAGAATCTAAGGAACTATCATAATCTACTTCCCAAACATTAGCCATATCTATAAAAAAATTAAAATCAATATTTTCATTTTCAAAAAGAATATTTGGTAATGTTGAATTTAAGTTTAATGATGAAGCATAGTTACCGCCTATATATTGAGATCCATCTTTAGGACCAATTTTTCCACTTTCAAAACCTTTAAGGCGTGAACTAGGTATATATACTCTTTTTGAAATTCTGACGTTGTCATCTAACGAATTTACAGTTTTTATTAAAAATTTAGCTGATAAAATTAAATTTTCATTAACAGAATGATAAATGTCACTTGTAAAGGAATTTTCTACAGAGACATCATCTGAAATAATAGGCAATGTTTGTGAAAATCTATTGAGAAAACCAGCAGATGGTTGAAAATTTTGGTTAAGTTTATTGTAAGAAAGAGAATAGGTTATTAGATTCTCAAAATAACTACCTTCTTGTTTTTTTACTATACTATTTGCATTTGAGGACGTTTCTAAATCTTCATAAAAGTTTGACAATTCAAAATTAACAAATAAATCATTCATTTGTTCAAATTCAGTTCCTAATGTTAAGCCAGTTCTGTCTGTTTTATAACCACTAGTAGATAAGAAGTCTGTTGATGAACTTTCAATAACTGTTTTTAATTTTTTATCAGAATTTTTGTAATTTGGATTTAGAACAGAAAATTTTCCTTTTACTGAATCTTCTGTAACATTTAACTCTGTATCTAGTTTGATACCTAATCCAAGATAGTTATTTTCTTTAATACCTGCTGAAAATGATGATCCTGTTGTTCCAGTGCCCGCACCAGCAAAAATTTCACCAGTGGCTTTTTCTTCAACTGTGATATCAATTATTTTTTTTGAATCATTATTTTCAGAAATATTGTAATTTACTGATTTAAATATATTTTTTGATTTAATATTTTTAATAGATTTATCAAACAAAATTTTATTTAGAGCATCTCCTTCATCAATAATTAAGGAGTTTCTCACAACTTTTTCATCGGTAATAAAATTTCCAAAAATATTAATTCTTTCAACAAATTCTTTTTCAATTTCATTCAATTTTATTTTGATATCAATTTGGTTATTATTTTTGATTATCTCATCGTAGTCTGCATTAATAAAAACAAAGTCATTTCTTAATGTAAAATAATTAATATCATCAATTAAATTGGTTAGCTTTTTTATAGAATATGGTCTTCCTTTTAATTTATCAAATCTTTTTACAAAATTGTTAATATTTTCTAAAGAAAAACTATCTTGATTAATAATTTCGATTTTATCAAAATAAAATTTTTCACCTGCATCTATATTAAATATAATATCGAATTGATTATCTTCATTAATTAGCGCAGTAGAAGATTTAATATTTGCATTGAAATATCCATTGTTTTTATAAAAATTTGTTAATCTAGAATTATCTAAATTTATTCTATTGCTATTCAGAAATTTATTTCTTGTTATAAATTTCCAAAATTTAGATTCTTCTGATATTATAACATTTCTAAGTGTACTATCTCTATAAACTTTATTTCCAATAAATTTAATATTTTTAATTTTTGCGATTGGACCCAATTTAAAATCATAAATTAAATCAAGAGAATTATTAGAATTCTCTACATAAGAAGTATCAAGTTCAACAAAATAATATCCATATGATTTAAGAATATTTTTCATTAAAACCATTTGTTCATTAATTTTACTTTCAATGAAGGGATATTTTTCGGTTTTTGAAGTGATATTTTTAATATTTTCGTAAATTTTATCTTTTTTAATACCATTTATTATTACAGATTGAATTATTGGATTTTCTATAACTTTAATTTGAATAACATTATTATTAAAAGATATTTCGACATTTTCAAAATAGTCTGTTGCATATAAACTTTTTAAAACTTTATTTAGAATATTATTATCTACATTTTCACCAATTTTGATGTTAGAGAACATAATAATTGTCTCTTTTGAAATACGATCATTTCCAGAAATTTCAAATTTTTGAATAGTCTCAGCACTTAAATTTTTAATAAAAGAAATAAAAAAAATAAAAATTATTAAAGTTTTTTTTATAAAGTAAATTGTATTATTCATAATATTTTAAATTTTGATTAAGATATTTTTTAGTAATCATGATAATATTATTTATATCATAAATATTCATGGGTTTTAATTTATAATACTTTTTAAAAAAGGGTTTTTTTATCAAAATTAAAAGATTTTTATGTATTGATTTATAATTGATATGTCCATTCAAATATTTATCTACAAGATTATCATTTAAAGTAGTAAGTATAGTTTCAAAATAGCTTGTCCTATCAGGTATTAATTTTATTAAATTTAATAATGGAAATTTTTTATTATTAGGTAGATCAAACTTAGAGTTATTTAAATTTATTATATATTTTTTTATATTTTTAATTTTAGTTTTTTTAATACCTAATGCATTCGATATGGGTATTTGCATATTAGTTTCGTGTGCTAAAAGTTTAATTAAACCTCCCTTAAAAAAAACTACTGCATGAATAAATGAATCAGGATGAATTACTATGCTTATATCTTTGTTTTTCAAATTGAAGATTTTTTTTGCCTCAATAAATTCAAAAATTTTATTCATCATTGTAGATGAATCAATTGAAATTTTTTTTCCCATTTTCCACTTGGGATGTTTTAATGCATTTTTTGGTTTTATATTTGACAGTGTTTCAAATGATTTATTTAAAAATGGTCCTCCTGATGCTGTTAAAATAATTTTATCAATTGTATTTAATGGTTCATTTTTGATCAATTCGCTTATAGAATAATGTTCTGAGTCAATAGGTATAAAATTTGTTTTATAGTACTTTAATTTTTTTGAAATTATATTCCATCCACATATAATCGACTCTTTATTTGCAATTAAAATATTTTTAGTATGAGGAATTAATTCTAAAGTTGGCTCTAAGCCATCTATTCCTGATATTGAATTAATAGAATAATTTAATTTTTTTTTAATTATTTTATTAATATTTTTAAAACCATAATAAGAATTAATTTTTTTTTTTTTAAAAAATTTTTTATTTTTTAAATATATTTTTTTATCATTTATTATAACATCTTTTACATTAAATTTTTTTGCTTGTTGGTAAAGTTTTTTTATATTTTTATTTGTTGATAATAATTTTATTTTAAAGTTTTTTTCAGACGAAATTGATTTAAGTGTATTAGTTCCTATTGACCCAGTTGATCCTAATATAGCTATATCAATCATAAAATGCTGTACACTAAATATCCCATTGGCATTGCTAAAAGAAACCCATCAAATCTGTCTAAAAAACCTCCGTGTCCTGGTAAAATATTACTTGTATCTTTTATTTTAACTTTTCTTTTTAAGTATGAAATTGTTAAATCACCTAATTGTGAAAAAGTTGAGATAACTAAAGTGGATATTATTAAATCAAATAATTCGAAATATTCTTTAAAAAATATAGTTGTGGTTAATAATGATAAGACATATGAGCCAATTAATCCTGAATAGGTTTTATTTGGACTAATTTTAGTTAACTTTTTACCTTTAAATATTTTTCCAAAAAAAAAGCCACCAATATCTGTAGAAATACAAATTGAAACTATTAAAAAAAAGATCAAATTCATGTCTTCATGCTCGAAAACAAATATATCCCAAGTTATAATAACGAGAAGTAGCAAATAAAATAATAAAAAAACTAAAATAAAATATAACTTATTTTTATTTTTTACATTAAATAATTTTCTTAAAATAAAATAAAATTCTGTGAAGGTTTGAAAAAGGAAAAATATTAACAATGAAGTTAGTATTATTTTATTATATAAAGCGATAAAACATAAAATTATTAAAAAAAAAGAAGTTACTACTCTTTTATTAATTTCTGACATTTAAACCACCAAAGTTTCTTCGGATTTTGATAAACTTGTTAATTATTTTATAAAAATCACTTTCATTAAAGTCTGGCCACATTTTTTTTTCAAAAAAGATTTCAGCATAAATATTTTGCCAAATCATAAAATTACTAATTCTTTTTGTATTGCCAGTTCTAATTAATATGTCCGGATCAGGTATCCCAGATGTATAAAGAAACTTTTCAAAATTTTTCTTATTTATTTTAATATTAGACTTTTGTATTTTAGATATAGCGTTTATAATTTCTTCTCTAGATCCATAGTTTAGTGCTAAATTAATTTGTAATTTATTATTTTTTTTTGTTAAATTCTCTAAATTTTTTATATTAAATTTTAATTTTTTGGAGAATGGTTTCAAATTACCGAATACTTTTACTTTTATATTGTTTTTAATTAAATTATTAATTTCCTTATCTATATAATTTTGTAAAAGTTTTAATAAAAAAACTATTTCATTTTTAGGTCTCTTCCAATTCTCTGTTGAAAAGACATATAGTGTTAAGTATTTTATTTTTTTTTTAATTGAGGCTTTAATAATTTTTTCAACCGTCAATAATCCTTTTTGATGACCAAAAGTTCTTGAATTTTTTTTTTTTAAACCCCATCTGCCATTTCCATCCATAATTATGGCTACATGTTTAGGTGAATTCATATAGTCATTATTTCTTTTTCTTTTAAAGAAACTTTTTCATCTATAATCTGAATATTTTTATCAGTTAAATCCTGTATTAATTTTTCAAATTTGTTTTCTTCATCTTCAGATATATCTTTTGATTTCAAAAGTTTTTTTAATTCATCATTACCTTCTCTTCTGATATTTCTTATTGAAACTTTACATTTCTCACCCATTGACTTTACAATTTTTTTCATTTCTATTCGACGCTCTTCACTTAAATCTGGTATAGGTAATCTAACTAATTGACCATCTATTTGAGGATTTAAACCAAGTTCAGATTTTTTAATAGATGAATCAATCAGTGCAACATTATTTAAATCCCATACTTGTATATTTATTGTTCTAGGTTCTGGTGTTGTTATTGTACCCAACTGATTGATTGGCATTTTTTGTCCATAAACATCAACTTTAATCAAATCAAGCATGCTTGCATTAGCTCTGCCTGTTCTTAAAGAGTTTAATTCTTTTGTAAATACATCAATTGTTTTTGACATTTTTGAATTATATGAATTTTCATCAAACATTATTCACCAATTTTAATTCTTATAAATTCTTTAATATTTAAATCTGATATATTAATCTCTTTAATTATATCTTTTACTTTTTTCTTTGGTTCAATTACCCAATTTTGTGACATTAAACTGTTTTCTTCTTTAAATTTATTAATTTTACCTAAACTAATTTTTTTTAAAATTTCTTCAGGTTTTCCTTCATTTTTAAGTTCTTCTTCAATTAAATGAATCTCCTTTTCTAATGTATCTTTGTTTATTTCCTCAGCATTTAAAGCTAATGGATTAGATGCCGCAATATGCATTGATAATTGCTTGCCAAATAATTTTACATTATCGTTTTCTGTATTTGTCTCTAAGGAAACAATTACTCCTAATTTTGAAACGTTATCTTTAATTACGGTATGTTGATAAGTATAATTATTCGAATTATTATTTAAAATAGTTCTATTTCTTCCGATTGTTATTTTTTCACCAATTTTAGCAATTAATGCAACAAGATTTTCTTCAACTGTTTTGCCATTAGACATTTTTGTTTTTTTTAATTTTAACAGGTCTGAAGAACATAAATTATTTAAATCACTTAATTCTTTAACAAAATTTATAAAATCATCATTTTTGGCAACAAAATCTGTTTCACAGTTTACTTCAATTATAGAAGTTTTGTTCTTATCTCCAGTGATTACTATTACTCCTTCTTTTGCATCTCTAGACATTTTCTTAGATGCTTTAGCAATACCTTTTATTCGAAGAACTTCAGCTGCTTTATTCAAATCTCCATCTGATTCTTTTAATGCAGCGTTACAATCTTTAAATCCAGCTCCTGTCGATTGTCTTAATTTTTTTATTTTATCAATGTCACTCATTATTTAATTAATTTAATATAATTTAATTTAATTTTTTATCTGGTGATTTAGACTTCTCATTAATTTGTTTATTCAAAATATTGTTGTTTTGTATTTTTATATCTTGTGATTGAGCAATATTCTTTTTTGCATCATTGATAGTATCTCTCATTAGATTACAATATAAATCTATTGATCTTCTAGCATCATCGTTTCCTGGAATAGGATAATCAATACCATCAGGATCTGAATTTGTATCTAATATTGCTATTATAGGAATGCCTAATTTGATGGACTCTTTGATCGCTAATGATTCATAATTGGTATCAATTATAAATACAAGGTCTGGGATTTTTTTCATATCCATGATGCCACCAAGAGATCTTTGTAATTTATCTCTTTGTCCACTCATTTTTAAAAGTTCTTTTTTAGTAAAACCTCTATTCTCTGCTGAGAGATCTGAATTTATTTTGTTTAACTTTTTTATTGAATTTGAAATTGTTCCCCAATTTGTTAACATGCCTCCTAACCACCTGTAATTGACATAATATTGATCTGTGTCTTTAGCTAAGTTTGCTACAGCATCAGAGGCTTGTTTTTTTGTGGATATAAATAATATTTTTCCACCAGACGAAATTGTACTATGAACTTTTTCTAGTGCTACATTAGTAAGTTCTAAAGTTTGTGTTAAATCAATAATATGGATAGAATCTCTCTTTCCAAATATGTATTTCTTCATTTTAGGATTCCACCTTAATGTCTTATGACCCAAATGGACTCCAGCTTCTAATAATTGTTCTATTGTAAGTTTAGGTATAGTCATGTTCTTTCCCGGTTGTGCCACCACAATTATTGCCCTTAAGGGACCGGAGGTTTAAAACCACTAATTGTGTGCGAATTAATTTTGAGGAATTGATACTAATTATTGAATAAAAAACAACCTTTTTTTAGTCTTTTTGAATATTTTCTGACAAATTTAAAGAATTAAGAAGCATATTATTTACAAATCTCTTTTCTTTAAGCTCAAAAGTTATGACTTTATCGTTTTGATTAAGAAGTATTTTAATATTAGTTTCACCGTCCTTTTTACTCAATTTTTTTAATTTATATATATCTTTAAAGTTATTAAAGTTAAAAATTATATTTTTTATTTGTTGATTAACTACATCTCTAAGGGAAGTAATTTTTTTTACATTAATTCTTTTTTGCATTTTTTCTTCATCAGAATAATTTTTAAAAAGGTTCAACATAAGAGAATTTCCTTCTGTAATTAAATCTCTATTTTTTTCAAAGATGTCTGAAAATATAAATAACTCAAAAACATTTGATAAATCAGAAAATTTTACTATTCCGTATGAGTTACCTTTGTTTGTTTTTTTTTCTTGAACTTTAAGTACGGTACAAGCTACATTCGAACTTATGACATCTTTTTTTGAGTTAAAATCTTCATAACTATTTATATTGTATTGAGGAAATATAGATTTATATTGATTCAGAGGATGGTCTGAAATATAAAATCCTAAAGTTTCAAATTCTTTTGTTAACTTAATATCTTGCGCCCAGTCTGTAGTATTTTCTAAGAAATTTGTTTGGTCTTCTTCTTGATCTCCAAATAAATTTATTTGGTTAGCAACCTTATTTTCATGAATATTTTTTGATTTTAAGATAATTGACGGGATAGAATTGAATAATGAATGCCTATTATTATTTATATTATCGAATGCACCTGCTTGTACCAAACCTTCTAATTGTAGTTTATTTATATCTTTAGGATTAACTCTATTGATAAAATCAGACAAATTTTTGAATTCTCCATTTTTAGATCTTTCGTCTATAACATTAGAAATAGCTTCTAAACCTACATTTTTTATTGCTCCTAAAGCATAATAAAAATTTATTCCATCAGAGGAAAAATTCGCAAAAGATTTATTTATATCTGGTCTTATTATTGGTATTTTTAATCTTTTTAATTCCTCATAAAATTCACTTAATTTTTTTTGATTTGATAATTCCATTGACATTGAAGCTACAAAAAATTCATGAGGATAATAAGTTTTCAAGTATGCGGTTTGATAAGCAATTACAGCATATGCAGCAGCATGGCTCTTATTAAATCCATACTCTGCAAAAGGTTCTA
>MDSZ01069503.1_pt1 | contig 10907 bp, 9 predicted proteins | sample 811201 | NCBI WGS metagenome assembly MDSZ01 (sample SAMN05326647, study PRJNA326480) | marine metagenome | isolation source: seawater | place: Indian Ocean: North | collected 2010 | reverse complement strand
GGTGGTGGAGGTGGTGGAACCTCTGGTTCAGCCTATGGTTCTGGTGGTGGTTCTCCTGCTGGTCAAACTCCTTGGTCAGGTGGTGGTATTGGTGGATGGGGAAATCCTGCTAATGTTACTCCAACTGGTATCATAGTTGGTGACAATGGTACAAATGGTGCATCTGGTACTGGTGGAGGCGGTGGTGGTGCTGCTGGTGAACCTACAATTCATGGTGAGGCCACTGCTGCTGGTAGTGGTGGATCAGGTTTGGTTCTTATTGCATATCCAGCATAAATAAAAAGAAAACTTTATCGAGAAACTATTAACGATGGCTCATTTTGCAAAACTAGATGATAACAACGTTGTTGAGCAAGTCATTGTTGTGAGTAATGATGACATTAAAGACAATACAGGTACTGAAATAGAAAGTATCGGTGTTGCTTTTTGTCAGAAACTTTTGGGTGCTGATACAAATTGGAAGCAAACCTCTTATAATGGTAATTTTAGAGGTAATTATGCTGGTATTGGTTATACCTATGCAACTAATGTAGCAACATTGGGTGTAGCTTCTACTGATGTTTTTCTACCTCAGCAACCTCATGCATCATGGAGTGTGGGAGTTAATACAGCATCTTGGTATTCTCCTCTTGGCAACCCACCTACATTAACAACGGCAGAAGTAACTGCTGGTAAGTATTATATTTGGGATGAGGACGCACATCAAGCAGATACTGCAAGTCCGAAGACCGTAGGTTGGGCAATAACAACCTAAAAACATGGGAGGTTCTTCCTCCCTTTTTTATTGCATAAATAACTAGAAAAAGTCGATATGTCAAGAGCAAGAGACTTAGCCGGTTTTTCAACCGCCACACTTGGAACCAATGATCTGAATGCAGGAATTGTAACTGCATCAGCTTATTATGGTGACGGTTCTCAGTTGGTTGGTGTTGGTGGAACTTGGATTGCTACTGCTGCTGGCATTCATACGACTAAAAATGTTGGTATAGGAACAACTAATCCTATTGGTGCTGCAGATTCAAATAATACTACTGTAGTTAATGCGGGTGTTGTTACTGCCAACTATTATTATGGTGATGGTTCTAAACTAACTAACCTCCCTGCTGGATTAGGAACTGCTGTTTCTGCTAGTGGTGATGGATCTAAAATCTATTATACAGATAGAGTTTTAGATGTAGGTGCAGACCTTTCAATTGATGTACCTGCAACTGCTACTGTTGCATATACACAGTATCCTGAGATTGCTGTATCATCAAGTTATGATTTAACAATTGCAGATGGTGATGATCTTGTTGTTGATATTTTAGGTATTGGTACAACTGGTGCTCCTCAAACTCTTGCAGGTGGTGGTGGTAGAATACGTGCCGATAACTTTGTATCTAAAAATGGATACAATGCTCCAACATTTGCTAATGGTGTTACTGTTTCTACGGCTGCAACTGCTGGTATAGGAACTATAACAACTTCAGTAGTTGTTGGTTCTGCCGTAACTGCTAACTCTGATGGTATTATAGTTGGTGGAGCAGTGACTGCTACAAGTTTGGTATATGGTAGTACTGATGTCTCTACTGAACTGGCAACCAAAGCCACGACTGGCAAAGCAATTGCTATGGCAATGGTATTTGGATAAATAAACTTACGAGGACTTTTTAAGACATGGCAGCCCCAAATATAGTCAGTGTAGCAACCATTACTGGTGTTACTACCGCCATTGCCGGTGTGAGCACTGCAGGTGCTTTGGAAAGTGGTAAGTATGTAGGTGTAACAACTGTTGTTATCAATGCTGCTTCAAGTGGAAAGGTAATAAAGATCAATACTTTATCTGCAGCAGCAATTGGAGATACAACTGGTGCAACGGTTTATATTTACGATATAGCAGCAACTCATATTAGTGCAGGTGCCACAGTTTCAGTTGGTACAACAGTAACTGTTCCTGTCAACTCTTTAGTTTCAATAATAGATAAAAATAATTCAATATACTTAGAAGAAAATAAACAAATAGGTATTATAGGGCAATCTAACGCAGGACACTTAGATGTAGTCTGTGCTTATGAAGAAATTAGTTAGGAGGCCTGACTGATGGGATTTATAGGAAAGAATAGAGGTAAAGCAATTTCAACTGGAGGTGGCGGCGGCTCTTTTAGTAGAGCAGATGTATCATGGTTAGGTATTAATAGAACTCTTATTGGTGATCCTGGTGGTTTTAATGGTCATGTAGCAACAGGTGGTGTTGTTAATGATTATACTACTCCTACAGGAAAGGTCTATAGATCTCATACTTTTACATCTTCAGGAGTTTTTGAAGTAACAGAAATTGGTACTTATGATTCTGAAGTAGAATATTTGGTTGTTGCCGGAGGCGGTGGTGCTGGCGGAACATCTAGTGGTGGTGGTTTATATCATGGAGGTGGTGGTGCCGGTGGTTGTAGAACTAGTCTTGAAGGACACCCTGCTGCATCTCCTACGAATTTTACAGTCGGTGTAGCTTCTTACACAATAACTGTTGGTGCTGGTGGTGCTGGTGGTGGTCAACCAGGTAATGAAAATGGATTTGATGGAACTGATTCTGCGTTAGTTAATCCAACAACTGCTCCTGCAACTATTACTTCTACTGGTGGTGGAGGTGGTGGACACCTTTATTCTGCTGGTAATAATGGTGGATCTGGTGGTGGCGGTGGATCAGGTAATCCACAATATGCTGGTGGTGAAGGTAATAATCCTCCAGTTAGTCCTCCACAAGGTAATGATGGTGGTGCAGGAAACTCACCTCCTCAATTCGGTGGCGGCGGAGGCGGCTGGGGTGCTGTAGGAAGTTCTAGTGATGCCAGTGGTGGTGCTGGTTTATCTTGTTTTATTGCAGGACCTCCTACTAATTCTCCGATAGGAACTCCATCTGGTCCTTCACCTGGAAGTGGTGGTGGATGGTTTGGTGGTGGTGGTGCTGGAGTTAGTCCTACTGGTAATGCATCTGGTGGTGCTGGTGGTGGTGCCAATGAAGGATCCCCAACAGCATTGAACATGGGATTAAATGGAACACCTGGTACTGGTGGTGGGGGTGGTACTGCTCCAGGACCAACGGCTCAAAGAGGTGGTGCTGGTGGTAGCGGAATAGTAGCAATTAGATATCAAATAGCAGATACAGATACAAAGACAGCAAAGGCAACTGGTGGTGCAATAAGTTTTTATAATGGTAAGACCATCCATGCATTCACTAATTCAGGAACGTTAGTTACGTCTGGTGAGGCAATTCCTTCTGCAGAAGTCTTTATGGTTGCTGGTGGAGGCGGTGGTGGATTTGATGCTGCTGGTGGTGGAGGTGCTGGTGGTGTTAAATACAGACCTGATACTCCTTTAGATGCAAGTACGACTTATACAATAACTATTGGTGGTGGCGGCGTTTCATCTGTTGCCCAAGATACTAAAGGATCTGATGGTAGTTCTACCATCTTTGATGGTCCTCCTACAAGTAATCCTGGTATTGAAGTAAATGGCGGTGGTGGAGGTGGATCAAGAACTAGTAGTCCTGGTGAAGCAGGTGGCTCTGGTGGTGGCGGTGGTCGTCAAAATGGTACTGCTGGAGAGGCTAGTGGTAACCCAACTGAAACTGGATGGACTAATTATGGAAATGATGGTGGTGATTCCGGTAATAATTATGGTACTGGTGGAGGTGGTGCAGGTTCTCAGGGTGAAGACAATCCATCATATGATCCTATAACAGGTGTAGGTGGTGGTGGTGGTATTGGAATCCAAGCTCCTGCTACGTTCCGCAACCCTGAAGCTAGAATAGGTGGTTCTATAGACGGATCTTCAGATATTGCATGGGGATTTGCTGGAGGAGGTGGTGGTGGTGCTAATGCCGCTAACCCTGGTCCTCGTGGTGGCGGCGGTGGTCAAGGTGGAGGATGGAATAATCCAACCTCAACTATGTCTAGTGATGGACCTCATTATGGTGGTGGTGCTGGTGCTTATGATCCTAATGTATCTGGAACTAATGGTGAAAGATCAACCGGTGGAGGCGGCGGCGGTGGTAACAATAGTGGACCATACGCTAAAGGATTTGAAGGTGGTTCTGGTATAGTCCTTGTAGCATATCCAACCTAAATAACTAAAAAAGTCATACCATGTCAAGAGTAAAGGTAAATGAAATAACCAATAAGGTAGCGACTGGGCCAGTTGATTTCCCAGACGGTATCACTGGTGTTGCCTTGACTGTTACGGGTAACGTAACTGTTGGTGGTACGATTATTTCCGAGGACACAACTAACGTTGATAGTGTTGGTTGGGTTACTGCTCGTAGTGGATTAAACGTAGGACCTCCTGCTACAGGTATTGGTGCTACTGTTCATTCCAATGGTAATGCAGTATTTGCTGGTATTTTAACTGCTTCAAGTTTTGAAGGTGATGGATCTGCTTTAACTGGTGTTATATCTGGTGTTGATATTAGGTCTGGTGGTTCATTTTTAGGTGCGGGTGTTACTGATATTAACTGGGCCTCAGGTGCTACAGTAACTGCATCTGGTGCTGGTGCTACTGTTACAATTGCTGCTGGTATTACTACTACGTCAGCATATTCTCAAAGTGGTATGATTACCTTGAACTTGGGTTCAGGTAATGCACATGAAATTACGTTGGCAGCAGGTATATCTACATTCACAGTAACAGGTGGTACAGTAGGAGAATCACACTCACTAATTGTTACTCAACCATCATCAGGTATTACAACAGTAGGATTTGCAACATATTTCTTATGGCCTTCGGGTTCTCCACCAAATATGTCAAAGGCAGCAGCATCGTCTGAAATTGATATGGTGACATTTGTTGTTAAACAAGAAACCCAAACAGGAACAGGAGTTACTCAACTACTTGCCAGCGCAGGACTTGATTATCAATAGGGGGAATAATTAAATGTCTATATTGGCGACGAAGACCCCTCTGAGTTTAAATCAGAACCAGGATCACTTAGTTAAAGGTAGCACTTCCTTTAGTGTTGCAGATAGTTCATATATTAGTAAAACTTTTAGTAGTGCTGGTAATAGAAGAAATTTTACTGTATCTTGGTGGAGTAAAACTAATAGAGTTTCTGGTGGTGGTCAAAGTCAATTACTTACTGCTGGTGCTTCTGGTAGTGAATTATTTCAATTGTCGTTGGAAGGTAATGCTAAAATAAATTTTGAATGTACTGCAGGTGGTTCTACTTCAGCAAGATTTTATACACAACAAACTTTTAGAGATCCATCTGCTTGGACACATTTTCTCCTTTATATTAATACAGCTCATACGACCAATACGGAGCGTATGAAATTTTATATTAATGGTTCTCAAGTAACAGATTATGATACTGATATTGTTGCAGTAACATATCCTACCGAGAACATGAAGTTCTATTGGATGAATAGTCAAGAACATAATGTTGGTAAAAGAACTTATAGCAGCACATATTCTGATTTTGAAATAGCAGAGTTATATTGTATTGATGGACAACCTTGTGATCCAACAGCATTTGGATTTACAGATCCAAAATCAGGAATTTGGGTTCCTAAGAAGTTTGATGTTAATGATATTTGTACTTTAAATGATGGAACTACTTGGAGCAGTCAACTTAGTGGAACTGCTCAAGGAAGTGAAACTCATGCAGAAATGTTTGATGATATAATTAACCCTGCTGATGGTGGTGCTGCTGACGTTGGATATTGTATGCCGGATTATGGTCAAACTATAACGTGGACATTACCTACTGGTGGCATTACTGCCAAGACAGACCGTGGTATTTGGATGTGGATGAGGCGAGAAGAGAGTGGAAGTTCTTCTGCTGCAACTGTTACTGCTAATGGAGTAGATATTACAAGTACAGTTACTTCACAAGTTAGTGCTAACAGTCAAGCATGGGTTAAGATAAAAGATAAGGGAGAAGTTTTAACATCATTTACATTTAATAATACTGGTGCTGATGCTTGGAATTTCTTTGCTTATAGAGTAGGTGCAGTTAGTGTTGATGGATGTATATTAAAGGATGGTCTTGGTTCAGCAGCTACTGCTGGTTGGGGAACCAATGGTTTTTATTTACCAATGGATGGTACTGGTTTTAATAGTTCTACTTTGGGTAATGCTACTAACTTGATTGAAGATCAGAGTCCTAATAAAAGTAATTGGACTGCTAATAATACTCCAATATGGTCATTGGATAGTCCATCAGGTTGTCGAAATAGTATTAATAATAACGTTGGTGTAACAACTACTAATTTCCCAGGAAGTTATTGTACAATGAGTGGTTATGATTATTATGATGGATTAACACTTTCACATGGAAATTTAAAAGTTACATCAACTTCTGGCGATAGACATGTAAGAGCTACTCATAGAATGCCATCTACTGGAAAATGGTATTGGGAATGTTTGGCAACTACTGTTGCAAGTAATAGTTATCTTGGAATTGGTGTATATTATAGAACAGGAAGTTTAACTGCTGCTGCTATTGCTACAGCACAAGGAAGATATGTTACTGCTTCTGGATTAAAAGGTGGTAAAGGTGGAGCAACTTCATCTTATGGAGGTGGTTTTGATGATGGTGACCTTATTATGGTTGCTGTAAATATGGATGAGGGAACAATATTTACTGGTAAGAATGGTGCATGGTTTGATAGTGCTGATCCGGTTACTAATGCAAATCCAATGTATAGTGATTTAAGGTATGCATATGATGATATGGATTGGTATCCTTGCTGTAATAATTGGCAGGATGGAAATACCTCAGAATTTAATTTTGGACAAAAACCTTTTGCTTATGCTCCACCTAAAGATTTCTTACCTTTATGTTCTCAGAATATGCCAGTTCCAGGATCTGTAAGTCCTGATAAGTATTTTTCTGCTAATATTTGGACTGGTAATGAAACTGCTGGTAGAATAATAACAACTGGATTTAACCCAGATTTAATTGTAGGTAAGGCTAGAAATGATACTGGTAACTGGTACTGGACTGATAGTGTTAGAGGATCTAATAAGTTTGTTTATAGTAATGATATGTCTGAAGAGACAACTACTGCTAATATAATAAACATAGATGACAATACTCCAGATGGTTTTAAATTAGGTTCATCTGGAGTTATTAATGGAACAAGTTCTTATAATTATGTTTCATATTCTTGGAAAGCTGGTGGCAGCAAAAACACCTTCAATGTTGATGGTGTAGGTCATTCAGCTGCCTCTGATGTTGGTATGGATTCTGCTGCTCTGAATAGTACTACTATTAATGCATCTCAAGTTTGGTCTGGACTTTTCACACTAGCTTCTGGTAGTTTTGATCAAGCAATAGCTAATGCATTTAATGGTTATCTATCAGAAGGTACTAGAGCAAGAACCAGTGGTAACCAAGTATTGATTACAATGACTTTATCTACACCAGTGACTGTTTCATCATCAGTTAAAGTTATTGGAGAAACTGGTTACGAGTCAACGTGTACTATAACTGTTGGTGGTACTACACATACTTCATCTGTCGGTGATTCTCATACTTTTTATGTATCTGGAAGTTTAACTCAGATGACCTTAACAAGTAACAGTGCCAGTGGTAGAACTTATATGGAGGGTATGTTTATTGATGGTAAGGAACTTGTAGATAGTGATATAACTTATAATAGACCATCAATTTCTGCTACTGGTGCATCAGTGGGAACTAACCAAGGTTTTTCAATTGTTAAGTACACTGGGACAGGATCTGTAGGGTCAATAGCACATGGTCTTGGTAAGAAACCTGCATTCTGGTTAATAAGGAATTTAGATAATACTGGTGGTAGTTTAGATTTCCCTTTATATCATGACTGGTTGGGGCCCCAAAAAATGATGAGATTTAATAGTAATGTTGAAGCAATTACTAAATCTTCAATTTGGAATGATACTAGACCAGATAACCATGTTTTAACTATTGGAACTGATAGTGATTGTAATATTGATGGTGAGGATTATATTGCTTGGATATGGGCTAATGTGGAAGGAGTTCAGCATTTTGGTGCATATCAAGGAAATGGAAGTGCAACTGGTCCTATGGTATGGACAGGATTTAAGCCGGCTATGGTTATAATTAAGAGAACAACAAGTGGATCTACTAACGATTTTGTTTTATTTGATAACAAAAGAGATTTAGTTGATCCTTGTCATCATAGATTAATTCCTAATACTAATGGAGCAGAAAATGATACCTCTTCAACATCCGTAAATAGAATTGATTTCCTTTCTACTGGATTTAAGATATGGAATAGTGGTGATGCTTGGAATAATAGTGGTAGTGATTACATTTATATGGCATGGGCTGCTAATCCATTTGCAAGTTTGTATGGAGTCTCTTCTACAACACGAGATGGTGCTTGATTATAAATAACTAAAAAAGTAATACTATGTCTAGGGTACGATCCGACAAATTTACTAACAGAGCTGCTACGGGTCCTTGTTCCTTTACTCATGGCATTCATGCAATTGAAGCCACTGGTGTTGGAATAGGTGTTTCTCTGGGATATGGTGGTTTAGTTGCAGTTGGTGCAACTATTAGTGGTAATCTTTCTGTTGGTGGAACTCTTACATATGAAGATGTTCAGAATGTAGATTCTACTGGACTTATTACTGCTCGTAGTGGTATTAAAATAGGACAACCAACTGGTGTTGGTGCTACTTTTAATCCTGTTGGAGATTTGGTAGTTGCTGGTATTATTACTGCAGCGAGTTATTATGGTGATGCTAGTACTATGGATAATGCAGGTATTAGTGCTGGTAAGGCAGTAGGTCTTGCTGCTTTCTTAGGATGATAAATAAATTTACGGAGATTTTTTAAACCATGGCTGCACCAAATATACTAAGTGCTACATCAATATATGGAAAGCAAGTTGGTGCTGCACTTGACACCACAACTACTACTTCGTTGCTGGCAAATGCTGCTTCATCAAATAAACTTTTAAAGATTAATTCTATAATTGTAGCAAACGTAGATGGTTCTTCTTCTGCTGATGCAACAGTGTCTTGGTATGATGGAAGTACAGATTATCATCTAGCAAAGACTGTGGCAGTTCCTGCTGATTCTACTTTGGTTGTAGTAGGTAAAGATTCACCAATATACTTAGAGGAAGGACATTCTATAAGAGGTGGTGCTAGTGCTAACAGTGACTTAGAAGTTTTAATTTGTTACGACGAATTAGATGACGCTTAATAGGAGGATCTAAAAATGGCACAAAGATTCTTAGGCGGTATATTTGGTAATACAGTACCATCAACAGCAGATCAACCTGATATTAGTGGTGTGTATGATTTGAATGGGCAATATTATATGTCCAAAGAAGGTGGTTGGGAAGCAACTTTCTCTGCCACTGGTGGAACTACAGTAGATTATAATAGTAAAAGAATTCATATATTTACTTCATCTGGTAGTTTTGTTGCAACTGGATTGCCAGGAGATTGTGAATATGTTGTAATTGGTGGTGGCGGCTCAGGTGGTCGTGCCAATGGTGGTGCTGGTGGTGGTGCTGGTGCATATCGTACTGATACAGTTCCAGGTGTATCCGCTGGAACTTATGCTGTAACTATTGGAGCAGGTGGTAATTATCCTGGACCAAATCCAAACCCAACCAATGGTAAAGTTGCTGGTTCTACTACTACTTTAGCATTTCCTTCTTCTATCGCCGCTGATGGTGGTGGAGGAGGTGCAGGTAGTGATATAAGTGACCCATTCTCTGCAGGTGGTGCTTCTCCTGGTAACGGTTCAGGTGGTGGCGGTGCAAGTACTGGAACCCATACTTCCAGTGGTGGAGGTAGTGGATCATATGGTAATAATGGCGGTCCAGGTTCAGGAAAACCAGGTCCAGGTTCATATAGACTTGGAGGTGGCGGCGGTGGTGCCGGTGGTTCTGGTGCTGCTGGAACTGGTGGAACCAGTGGAACAGGTGGAGATGGAGGTATAGGAGTTGAATTCCCCACAACATTCCATGCTCCTGGATTACCTGTAGGTGATCCTGGTCCTAACGGTAGTGCATACTGGGCTGCTGGTGGCGGTGGCGGAGGAAGTCAAGAATCTGCTACTGAAGTTGGTGAAGGTGGTGGACCTGGTGGTCCTTATGCTGGTGGTGGAGACGGTTCTGGTCCTGGTACAGGTGGTACAGATGGTGCAGCAAACTCTGGCGGTGGCGGCGGCGGTGCTGGTAGTAACGGATATGGTGGTGGCGGTCCTGGTTTAGTAATGATTGCTTATCCAATATAGTATTGACACTTCTTGTGATATGATATATAATATCACTGAATACATTATTCGAGTATGGCATTACAGAGTGTATGGTATTACACGGACCTTCCTGAGAAGGTGGTGGACCTTGTAGAATCAGATTTAGCAGAGAATTTTGATAATCAGATGGCCGACTCCAAGTTACATGGAGATTCGCTGAACAAAGAGAAAAGAAATTCACAAAATGCATGGATACCTACTACTCATTGGGTAGGTGGATTTGTGTGGCATTATATACAGAGAGCAAATAGAGAGAATTTCCTTTATGATTTAAGGTGTATTGATGGTGAATCAATGCAGTATACCAGATATGATGTAGGGCAATTTTATGGATGGCATAATGATGCAGGACTTTCTACACAATATAAACCAGTATCTGTTGGTAATCGTCAAGATGGATTAGCACAAGATTTTGTAAATGAAAAAATTGAGATGATAAGGAAATTATCATTTGCTTTGCAACTTTCATCTCCTGATGATTATGAGGGTGGTAATGTTCAATTGATTGATGAAGCAGGTAATACTTATGTTGCACCTAGAAAGAAAGGTACTATAATATTATTTGATTCAAGAACACAACATAGAGTTCTTAAAGTAACTAAAGGAACACGTAAGTCTATCGTTGGATGGACTGTCGGACCTCGTTGGAAGT
>MDSZ01215028.1_pt1 | contig 10908 bp, 7 predicted proteins | sample 811201 | NCBI WGS metagenome assembly MDSZ01 (sample SAMN05326647, study PRJNA326480) | marine metagenome | isolation source: seawater | place: Indian Ocean: North | collected 2010 | reverse complement strand
TTATTTTTAACTACAATCACAAATCAAAATTATTCGAATATTTTTACTAATTTTTTTTTAGTGAAAGATGTAAACATTGAAGGTAATACAAACGAAATTAGAAATATTTTGAAAGAAAAAACAAAGTTTTTAATCAACGAAAACATTTTTTTTTTAAATAGAGAATTAATTTTATATAAATTAAAAAGTTTAAAATTTATTGAAAATATTAAAATTCATATAGAATTTCCATCAACTGTTAAAATTCAAGCTAAGAAAACAGAATTAATTGCTATTACTTATATAAATCAAAAAAAATATTTTGTTGGTTTAAATGGTAATTTCATTTCAGAAAAAGCTATTTCTAGTAATAAAAAATTACCAATAATATTCGGAAAATTTAAAATTCATGATTTTATAGAAATAACCAATCTATTAAAAAAAAAAAATTTTAAATACAATAAAATAAATAAATATTATTTTCACAAAAATAAAAGATGGGATTTGTATTTTGAAAACAATGTAATAGTGATGCTTCCAAACAAGCATATAGAACATTCATTAAATATTTATCAAAATTTTAATAAAATAAATCAAATAAATCCAAATACGATAATTGATTTGAGAATTCCAAAAAGATTGATTTTAAAAAGTGAATAAAGAAAAATATATCAATATATTAAATTTTGGTTTTTCTAAAATTAGATTTTCTGTATTTGATAGCAATTTAAATGAAAGATTTTTAGGATCTTCAAATGTAATTTTAGAAACTGATTTTTCAAATCATTTTAAAAAAATCAACAATATAGTTAAACTAGCTGAAAAAAAAATTTCAAGACACATTCAGGATATTGTTTTAACTTTAGATCCAAATGATTTATTTGTAATAGCAATATCAATTGAAAAGAAGCAAGATGAAAAATCAGAATTTAATAAAATTTATTCAAATGTATTATTGGAATTAGATCAATTAATTAAACTTCACTACAATAGTTATAAAATTATACATGTATTTCTTGACGAATGTATTATCAATAACCAAATTTACTTTGAACTACCAAAAGAAAAAAATCAAATTAATAACATTAAATTTAATTTTAAAATAATTTGTTTTAATAAAAAAAATTTAGATTATTTATTAAATTTATTTAAAAAAAATAATCTAAATGTTAAAAGTATATTTTGTACTAGTTATGTAAAATCTTTGTATTATTCGAATGAATTTAATATTGATAATTATTCTTTTTTGGATATTGGCTGGGAGAGAACTACAATTATAAACTTTGAAAATAAAAAATTTAAATTAATTCAATCTATTCCAATTGGAGGAAATCATATAACAAAAGATATATCAAAAATTTTTAGTATTTCATTATCAGATGCTGAAAAAATAAAGAAGTCATTTAATAAATCTGAAACTGTATTTTCTTATGGAAACAATAATTTTGATAAAAATACTTATTTAAAAGAGTTGTCAAATAAAAATATTTCGATAGATAAATTGAAGAAAGTAATATTATACAGAATTCAAGAGATTATTAATTTATCATTAACTAGTTTAAAAAATTCAAATAAGAATTTAAACTTTAGAAATACTGAGCTTTTTTTTATAGGAGAGGGGTCATCATTGTTAAATAATAATACCTTTTACCTTAATGATGAATTTGAATTTAAATCAATTAATTTTTATCAAGAGACAGATAAATTACTTTTTAAGAGTATTTTGAGTTATTATCTTAATACTGATCAATTACCTAAAAAAGGTATTAAAAAACAAGGTTTATTTGAAAAATTCTTTAATTTTTTTGATAAATAACTGTATTTTCCTGTAATATTTATTGAGTATTTTAAAACTGACAGTTTTATATAAATGCCTAGTGTCAATATTAACTCAAAAAACTATTTCAAAAAAAATCTCCTTAAACGGAATAGGTATACATAGTGGAAAAAAAGCTGAGTTGAATATAATTCCTGCTTCGCCAAATTCAGGAATAATATTCAAAAGAATTGATCTTTCTAAAAACAACATTGTAGTACCAAATTTTAATAATGTATCGGATACAACATTATGTACGACGATTTCAAATGAATTTGGAGTTAAAGTATCAACAATTGAACATTTAATGGGAGCATTTTACGGTTTTGGCGTTGACAATGCGATAGTAGAAATAAGTTCTCAAGAAATACCAATATTGGATGGATCAGCCAAGATATTTATTGAAAATTTTAAAAAAGTTGGTTTAAAATTTAGCGATCAACCTATTAAAATCATAAAAATTAATAAAGAAGTTTCTATAAAAGATAACGAAAAATTTATAACTATAGAAAAATCTAATGTAGCAAGTGAAATAGAATTTGAAATTAAGTATAAAAATAAAATTATTAACACACAAAAAAATAAAAAAAATATTTTTGAGGATAATTTAAATGATATTTTTGAATCGAGAACGTTTTGTCTTTATGAAGATATAGAAAAACTAAAAAAAATGAATCTAGGAAATGGAGGGAGTTTAGAAAATGCAATAGTTATAAAAGATAAAAACATTCTTAATAAAGATGGTTTGAGAAATAATCTTGAGTTTGTTAATCATAAAATATTAGATTGCATGGGTGATTTATTTTTATCAGGTTATAAAATTATAGGATCACTAAAATGTTCACAGGGTGGCCACAAATTAACAAATGAGCTTTTAAAGAAAATTTTCAATGATAGCTCCAATTATTCAATGATTGAAATTAAAGGTAAGCAACTTCCACATACATTTGCTAATTACCAATATCTAAAATCTATTGCTTAAAAGTTACAATTTTAAAATATATCTGATAAAATAATCAGATGGGTATTAAATATAAACTTGCATACATTATTATTTTTTTAGTTGTCTTTTCTTGTTCAAAAAAGAGTGAGAAAGTAACTACTTTAAAAGAAAAAAACTTAGAAACCCAAATGATTGAAGTCTACAATCAGGCTATGAAAGAATTTGAGCGAGGTGATGTAATTTATGCAGGACAAAAATTTGCAGAGGCAGAGTTATTATATCCTCAATCAATATGGGCTCCTAGAGCAGTATTAATGTCAGCATATGGCTATTTTTCTCAAGGTTATTATAATGATGCTATTATTGATTTAGAGAGATTTTTATTTAAATATAAAAATCATCCTCAAACAGATTATGCTTATTATTTATTAGCATTGTCTCACTATGATCAAATTGTGGATGAAAAAAAAGATTTAAATGAAATATTAGAAGCAAAAAAAAATTTTCAGATTGTGATAAATAATTTTCCTAATACAGATTATGCAAAAGACTCAAAATATAAATTGGACTTAATACTTGAATTAATGGCATCGAAAGAAATGTATTTGGCAAGATACTATTTTCAAAGAGAGAAATGGATACCAGCAATAAATAGATTTAAAAAAGTTATTAATGATTATGATACTACAATTTATGTCGAGGAAGCATTACATAGGCTAGTTGAACTTCATTATAAAATTGGTTTAGTTGAAGAAGCGCAAAAATATGCACTATTATTAGGATATAATTATCAATCAAGTAAGTGGTATGAAGCTAGTTATAAACTAATTAACAAAAATTATGACGTAAAAAAAATTGATGGTTCGAAGCAATCAAAAAATCTTTTAAAAAAATTAAAAACACTTTTTAAATAAAAAACTTCTGTGGAAAAAAAAAAAATAGAAAAAGAATATTTATTAAAATTAAATCTTTTAAATAAACATAACAATCTCTATTATGATAAAAGTAAGCCTCAAATTTCAGATAGCAAATATGATAAGTTAAAAGCAGAAATACAAAATTTAGAAAAAAAATTTAAATTTTTGAATAATATAAATTCGCCATCAAAAACTGTGGGATTTAAACCCTCAAAAATTTTCGAAAAGTATAAACATAAAGTACAAATGCTTTCTCTATCAAATGCATTCGATTATGAAGATTTAAAAAATTTTGAAAAAAAAATACTAAATTTTTTAAACAAAAATACAGAACTTCAATATAGTGTAGAACCTAAAATTGATGGAGTATCAGCTTCCTTAACATATAGAAATAAAGAGCTTGTACATGGTGTTTCAAGAGGGGATGGGAAAATTGGAGAAATAATTACAGATAATTTGAAAACCATCAATGACATTCCCTTAAAAATATCTTCAAGTAATTTTCCTAAAGAAATAGAAATAAGAGGTGAAGTTTTTATAAAAAAAAAGGATTTTCTTAGAATAAAAGATAATTTTGCTAATCCAAGAAATGCTGCATCTGGTTCTTTAAGACAAAAAGACCCACAGCAGACAAAAAAAATTCCACTAAATTTTATTGCCTACACTTTTGGATTTATTGAAAAAAATTATTTTATTTATCAGTCTGATTTTTTAAAAGAGTTAAAAAATTGGGGATTTAAGACTAATCTAGATAATAAAGTATTATCAGGTATCACAAATTTAATTGAATTTCACAAAAAATTTGAGGAGAGAAGATTTGATTTAGATTATGATGTTGATGGCTTGGTTTATAAAATAAATGAAATAAATTTACAAAATAGACTTGGGTTTACATCCAATGCTCCAAGATGGGCAATTGCGCATAAGTTTTCAGCAGATAATGCTAACACTAGGGTTTTAAACATTGAAATCCAGGTGGGAAGAACGGGTGCGCTAACTCCAGTTGCAAAAGTTGAGCCAGTAAATATTGGCGGTGTTGTTGTATCAAATGCTACCCTGCACAACGAAGAAGAAATAAAAAGAAAAGATATTAGAATAGGAGATATAGTTAAAATAGAAAGAGCTGGAGATGTAATCCCTCATGTAATTGAAGTTGATAAAATTAAGAGAGACAAAAATTCTAAAGAATTCCAATTTCCATTAAAATGTCCATCTTGTGGATCAGAAACAATAAAGGAATTTAACAAAACTACAAAAAAATACGATGCAGTTAGAAGATGCATGAACAGTAAATTTTTGTGTGAAAAAATTGCGATAGAAAAAATTAAACATTTTGTGTCTAAAGAGGCGTTAAATATAGATGGTCTTGGAAAAAAAGTTGTAGAAAAATTTTGGGATTTGAGATTAATTAAAATGCCACAAGATATTTTTCGATTAGACTATAATAAAATTAAAAATCTTGAAGGGTGGGGGCAAACATCAGTTAATAATTTGAAATCATCTATAGAAAAATCGAAAAAAGTTACATTACAAAAATTTGTTTATTCTATAGGAATTAGACATATTGGAATTGAAAATGCAAAAATTATTTCTGAAAATGTAAAAAATATTTCAGAATTTATAAAAATAATTAAAAACAAAAAGTATGATTACTTTTTAAATATTGATGGAATTGGAGAAACTCAAATAAATTCTTTAAGACATTTTTTTTCTTATGAATTAAATTTCAAAATAATGTTTGAACTTAGTAGAATATTAAATATCGTGAGTGATAATTCGAATAGAAGTGGAAAATTAAAAAATAAAACATTTATGTTTACAGGTAAATTGGATGGAATTAGCAGAGCTGAAGCAAAATCAATGATTGAAAAAAATTCTGGTAACACAATGTCAAATATAAGCAAAAATCTTGATTTTTTGGTGATAGGAGAAAATCCAACCAAGAGGAAAATAGAGCAAGCAAAAAAACTTAATATTAAAGTAATTAAACAGAAAGAATTATATAAATTACTTAATTAAACTTACTAGCCATTTTCTCTCTTTTTTGTTTAAAAACTTAGATATCTTGCTGTAAACATACAAATGATAATTGAATAAGTATTTTTTTTCTTTATTTGACAACATATCAAAATTAATCATATCTAAATCAATTGGCGCCAAGGTAAGGTTTCTGAAAAAAAGTTTTTTTTTAAACTTATCTACATAAATCAGGTTTTCAATTCTTATCCCATAATGGTTTTTCAAATAAAAACCAGGCTCATTGCTTAATATCATTCCCTTTTTTAAAACTATATGATTATACCTTGTAATTCCTTGTGGACCTTCATGCACATTTAGAAAAAACCCTACTCCATGCCCTGTTCCATGCGAGTAGTCTAAACCAACTTTATTAAGATGCTTTCTAGCTAATTTATCAATTAAATAACCTTTAGATTTTGAAGTAAGATCGCAAGTAATTACTTCTATATGACCTTTTAGAACTCTGGTAAAATTATTTTTAATAATATTTGAAACTTTACCCGAACAAGTAGTTCTCGTTACATCAGTAGTACCCCATTTATACTGACCTCCAGAATCAATTAATAAAATGTCATTTTTACTTATTTTTCTATTAGTTTTATTATTAGATTTATAATGTATGATTGCACCATTAGGACCAGATCCAGCAATAGTATCAAAACTTGGATATAAGTAGTTTTTTGATTTCTTTCTTATTTTCTCTATTTTGCTTTCAATTTTTTTTTCAGTTATTTGTTTATTATTAAATTTAAACCAAAACAAAAATTTAGTAACTGCAATTCCATCCTCAATATGTGCATTAATAGTATGGTTAATCTCAGTTGTATTTTTTATTGATTTAAGTTCATATATTGGATCTTTTTTTAAAACAATACTAAATTTACTTTCAATAATTTTTTGATCAAAAACTGAACATGTGCTCTCATCTACGCAAAAATTTTTTTTATTAAGTATAGAAATTATTTTGGTAAAATCTTTTTCATTACAAACCATAATATTTTTAATTTTTTTTTTTAAATTTGAGATTTTATTGATATCTATAAATATATATAATTTTCCATTGTCACTTATGATTAATTTACAATTTACTAAAGGACTATTTGGCAAATCTCTACCTCTAATATTTAAAACCCAATTTACATTTTCACTTGCACTAACATATAAATAATTTAATTTTTTTGCTTTTAAATAATTTATAATCCTTTTTATTTTACTAGATGAATCTTCTCCAGAAATTGATTTATCTAAATGAAATATTTTATTTATTTTTTTTTTTATTTTATTTATAAATTGAAACTTAAGAGGGATTAAGTTTGCCTTTTTTTCAAAATATTTTTTTAATGTAAGCTCAGTAAACAATTCAGGATCAAATCCTATCTTTAGGCCATCAATATTTGATATATCTTTTGGCCAAAAATATGGAATTTCTAAAATTTTAAAATTGTCTCCCGATTGTTTTTTTGCTTGAAGGGTATACCTACCATCGACAAATAAAAAATTTTTATGTTTTAATATAATCGCAAAACCTGCGGAACCAGTGAAATTTGTAATTTTAGCTAAATTATTTATATTAGAATATTCTGTAAAATAATTATCGTTTTTTGGAATAATATATCCATCCAAATTATTAGCAATTATAAATTTTTTAATTTGTTTTATCATTTTAATTTCTTCTGGTATCTTAACCATCCTGGACTTCTTATCTCATTTTCAAATTCAATATCCTGATTAAATTCAAAATCGTTTTCCTCTTTTTCGCTAAATTTACTGTTTTTTTTTATATATTCGTCTGGAAGTTCATCTACGAATCTTGAAGCAATACTATCCATCCAATCTCCTTGATAAAATCTATTCATTGAAAAAGATACCTTAGCAATCTTCCTTGCTCGTGTAATTCCCACATATGCAAGCCTTCTCTCTTCCTCTAATCCATTCTCGCCTTTTTCTTCAATACTTTTTTGATGAGGAAATAAACCTTCTTCCCAACCTGGCAAATAAACTATGTCAAATTCTAATCCTTTTGATGCATGTAGAGTCATTAAATTTACTTTTTCACTTTCCCAATCTTGGTCAAGTGATGTAGCTAATGATACATGCTCCAAAAAACTTGGCAAATTGTCAAACTCTTTCATAGCATTTAAAAGTTCTTTTATATTTTCAAGTCTATTCTCATTTTCTAAATCTTTTTTATTTTTTAACATTTCACTATATCCAGACTCATCTAAAACAATTTGTAAAAGTTTATTGTGATTAGTTTTTTTTTTTAAATCGTATCTCCACTTTGCTAGCAAGTTTAATAAGGAGCTTAAGCCAATCTTGGTTTTTGGTTTAATTCTGTTATTTTCAATTAAATTTTTTGCCGCAACTTCTAATGAACACTTATTTTTTTTTGCAAATTCAGATATATTTTTTAAAGTTGTGTCTCCGATCGATCTTTTTGGCACATTAATAATCCTTTCAAAAGATAGGTCATCCATTGGTTGATAGATACACCTTAAATATGCAATACAGTCCTTTATTTCTGCTCTTTCATAAAATTTAATTCCACCAATAATTCTATAAGGAATACCAGTCTTTAAAAATCTTTCTTCAAATTCTCTTGTTTGAAAAATAGCTCTTACTAAAATAGCTATCTCATTAAGAGAATTTTTTTCTTTAAATTTTTCTATAGTAGAACTTATCTCTATTGCTTCATCTTTTACATTTCTAAAACAATCTAAAGTAACGAGTTCACCTGCTTCTTGATTTGTGTAAAGTGTTTTACCTACTCTATTTTGATTATTTTCTATAAGTTTTGAGGCAACTTTTAATATATTTTGAGTTGATCTGTAATTTTTTTCTAATCTGATTATTTTGGTGTTTTTATAAGTTTTATCAAAATCTAAAAAATTTTTTATTTCAGCTCCCCGCCAGCTATATATTGATTGGTCATCATCGCCAACACAACAAATATTAAAATTAGTCTCAGATAGATGTTTAAGCCATTCGCTTTGTATAAAATTTGTATCTTGATACTCATCGACTAAAATATATTTAAACTTTCTGGAATAAATAGATTTTATATCCTTATACTTTTCAAAAATTTTAACTGTGTGAAGAATTAAATCACTAAAATCTGCGGAGTTTAAATCTATTAATTTTTTTTGATATATTTCATAAATTTTCAAAAAATTTTTCTCTAGTGTCTCCTTGATTTTTATAATCACATCCTCTGGATATAACCCTTTATTTTTCCACTTATCAATAACTGCTAAAATATATTTCGGAGAGATTTTTTTTATATCTATATTTTCTGCTTTACAAATATTTTTAATTAATCTTATTTGATCATCTTGATCTATAATTGTAAAATTAGATTTCAACCCCGCAGCATCAGCATGCTTTCTTAAAATTTTTGAACTAATTGAGTGAAAAGTACCAAGCCAAGGTAATCCTGTTGCTTCTTTTCTAAGGAGCTTAGATACTCTTAATTGCATCTCTTTTGAGGCTTTATTCGTAAAAGTGACTGCAAGTATTTGGCTTGAAAATGCCTTATGACTTTTAATAATATGTGCAATTCTAGATGTTAAAACCTTTGTTTTACCTGACCCCGCACCAGCAACAATTAGAAGTGGCCCATTAATATGCAAAACCGCTTCCTTTTGCTTTTCATTTAAATCTAACAAATAATTGTCCTTTAACATATCATTTTATTGTATAACCCTTATCTTTTTGATGAATAAAATAAAACAAAATAAAATAACTTTCACTTTAATTTTGTCTGCAATAACAATAACTTTTTCATCATTAGCTATTTTATCTTTACCTGTTTTATTTAATTATAAAAGTAAACTTGTAAAAATAGAAAATAATTTTTACAAAAATTTTAAATTATATTTAAATTCATCCGGAAGTATTTCATATAAACCATTTCCCAAACCACACCTATTAGTAGAAAATGCATCTCTCAGTTTACATGAATCTGATAAGAGCCCTTTAATTAAAACCACAAATTTAAAAGTTTTTATTTCACTGAGGGATTTATATTTACGATCTTTTAGAAATTTTATATCAACAGAAATTTCAAATACAAATTTATATATTCAATTATTAGATTTTAAAAAAATTAGAAAACATTTTTACGAGTCAGTTAATAAACCAATTTTTTTTAAAGATTGTAAATTTTTTATTAAAAACAAAAAAGATAAAGTAATTATTATTTCTCCTGTAAAAAAAATAAATTATAAAATTAATAGCAAAACTAAAATTAAAAACTTTTTTGTACAGGGAGAAGTATTTGGTTTCAATTTTAAATCAGATTGGAAAAGAAATTATGATCAACCAAACAAAAGCTTACATTTAATTAATTTAATAAATCCATCTATTGAGATAAAAAATTTGTATGAGTTTAAAAGTGCTAAAGAATTTAAAGGATTTACTGAGATTGAATATAGTCAAGATAAACTAAAATATGAATTGAATTTTAATAATAATGAACTTAAAATTACATCACCTTTAAATAAAAATATAAATTTTAATACCGAAGCAAAAATTTTATTCGATCCTTTTTATTTTAACGGATCCTTAAAAATAAAAAATAAAAAAGTTGAGAATATAATTGATAATTTAATATTAAAAATTTTATTATATGACGAAAAATTTTTAGGAAATATTAATGGTAATTTAAAAATTGAATTTATCGATCTTAATAATAAATTAATAAAAAATGGTGAAATTGACCTTGTTATAAATCAAAAAACAATAATTTTAAAAAAAGCAAACTTTAGTTTAGATAAGATTGGTAATATTAACACAACAATAAGTTTTAGTGAACACCAAGGTGATATTAAATTTTTTTCAAAAAACCACTTAGTTATAGAAAACCACATTGAATTTGCAAAAGCTTTTCAAGTTGGATCAAAAAAAGTGAAAAATATAAAAGATATATATTTTAATTTAGAAAAAAGTATTGGTTCTTCAGATTTTATTATTTCAGATATAAAGATAAACGATATAAAAAATAATAACAAAGAATCGAATGAGATTTACTTAGTAAAAAATATTCAAAATTTAAGATCTTTTATAAGAGAAGTTATTGATTAGCCGGGTTTTATCATTTTCAGAGGATTTATTATTCTTTCGTAATCGTTTTTGTTTATTAAACCAGATTTAAGCGCCTCTTCTTTCAATTGAGTATTATTTTTTAATGCTTTCTTTGCAATTTTTGCTGCATTATCGTAACCAATTTTTGGTGC
>MDSZ01092269.1_pt1 | contig 10908 bp, 13 predicted proteins | sample 811201 | NCBI WGS metagenome assembly MDSZ01 (sample SAMN05326647, study PRJNA326480) | marine metagenome | isolation source: seawater | place: Indian Ocean: North | collected 2010 | reverse complement strand
CGTATATTTATCTTCTTTCTAGCCAAACATGAGAACATCTGCCCTGCAATGCCCGCATGAGATCTCATCCCTACCCCAATTAACGATACTTTAACAATATTTTTTGTCGCCGATACATCGCTATAATTCATATTTTTTTTATTTTTTTCAATAACTTGTATAGCTTTATTAAAATCTTTTCTACTAACAGTAAATGTAAAATCCGCTAAGCCATCTGAACCTACGTTCTGTACAATCATATCAACTTCAATATCTGCATCACCGATAGGACCAAGAATTGATGCTGCTATGCCTGGTGAGTCTTTTACTCCTCTGATCATTATTTCCGATTCATCTTTCGCAAATGCTATACCTGTTATCAATGCATCTTCCACACTTCTCTCCTCTTTTTTGATTAATGTACCTGATCCAGCAACATGAGCATGCATTACACGTACTGGGACATTATATTTGCTTGCAAATTCAACTGAACGTAATTGTAGCACTTTAGAGCCTAAACCAGACATCTCTAGCATCTCTTCATATGTCATTTTATCCACTTTTCTAGCCTTCTTGCATAAACGTGGGTCAGTAGTATAAACACCTTCTACGTCAGTAAATATCTGACATTCATGTGCATTTAATGCGGCAGCTATTGCGACCGCAGATGTATCAGAGCCACCTCTTCCTAATGTGGTTATTGATCCATTATTTACACCCTGAAAGCCTGCTATAACTACAATTCTATTATTTTTAAGATCTTTTTTAATTTTATCAGTACTTATTTGAGTAATTCTTGCAGATGTATGTGCATTGTTAGTTTTTATTCCAGCTTGCCAGCCTGTGTAGGCAACAGAATCATATCCTAACTCTTTTATAGCCATAGACAACAATGAAATACTGACTTGCTCACCAGAAGAGACAAGTAGATCATAATCTTTAGGATCAGGATATTTAGAACATTTTTGTGCTAATGATACAAGCTGATCTGTTGTTTTACCCATCGCAGACAATACGACAACAATTCTATTTTGAGATGATTCTTCTACAATTTTTTTTGCAATATTTTTAATTTTTCCAGCAGATGAAACAGAAGTTCCGCCAAATTTTTTTACAATTATGTTCATTTCAATATTTCTGCTATAGAAGCCTTAATGTCTTTCACGGTAATTTTATCCAAAATAACAGTTGAGAACGTATCACTACCGCCACCTTTACCATTGAATAATTTATTTAATTCCTGAGATAAATTTTTGGCATTATAACTAGAAATAATATTTTTAGAAACAGATATATAACAAGTGGTGTTCTTGCTTGATGTATTAATTAAAAATGACAGTGATTTAGTATTATTTGATTTAATAATATCTGATAGCATTCTACATTCACCTGAGTCTAAATTATCTACACTCTCTATGTAATATACGATGTCATCTTTAAGTATAACTTTATTGAACGAACTGAATAAATTAGTTAGAAAATCTTTTGAGTAGAGTAGATTTTTTTTCTTAAGAAGCTTCACCTCATCTTTAATCGAATTAATTTTACTAACTATATTGTCAGGAGTAGTTTGAAATTCCTTGCATATCTTTTCCAAAGTAGTAATTTTATTATTCATATAATCAAAAGCTCGCTGACCAGTTATACACTCAAGTCTTCTGACACCATTAGCAACGCTAGACTGTGATATGATTTTGAATGAGCCAATTTCAGAAGTATTACTAACATGCGTGCCTCCACACAATTCCACAGAGTCTTTTCCAATGTTGACAACACGAACCGTATCATCATACTTCTCATCAAAAAATGCCAAAGCACCTGATTCAATTGCTTCTTTGTAAGGAATTATATTTTTTTTTGTCAGAGTTGATGAGTTTATCTCGGCCTGAACTAAGTTCTCAATGTCTATCAATTCCTCATCTGTAATAACTTTAGTATGGGTAAAATCAAATCTAAATCCCTCATTTGTTACAGATGATCCTCTCTGCTGTACATGATTGCCAAGAATTTTTCTCAAATAGTGATGAAGTAAATGCGTCGATGAATGATTAGATGCTGTATTCTTGCGATAATTACTATCATAACTAGAGGTCACAGAATCCCCTACATTAAGAATACCTGAGATTAATTTACATTGGTGAATAATGGTGTTGTTAACTTTTTGAACATCGGTGACTTCTAAATTAGAATCTTTTGAGGATAAATTACCAATGTCACAATGTTGCCCCCCTCCCTCAGGATACATGGAAGTTTCAGCAAGTATAACGAGATATTCTTCGCCAACTATTGTTGCACTAGTAACTTTTTCATCATTCGTATAAATATCCAGCACTACTGTCTGTAAGTTATTTTTATCATATCCGAGAAATTCTGTATTATATGATGTTTCAAAATATATTTTTGATTTGTCTGTAAATATTTTTGTATTCCTGGCATTACTCTTTTGCTCTTCCATAAGTTTTTCATATCCAGACTTATCAATTTTTATATTTTTTTCATTTGCAATCTCTTCAGTTATCTCGAAGGGGAAACCATAAGTATCATAAAGTTTAAATACTGTCTCTCCATCAAGTTGAGATTTAGTTTCAAGGTGAGCATCTATTAGCTCTATCCCTTTGCCAAGCGTCTTGAGGTATTTAATTTCTTCGGTCTTTATTGTTTCAATAATTTTTGATGAATTAACTTTAAGCTCAGGAAAGTCTTTACTGGAATTACATACATTATCTGCACACTCAAATAAAAAAGGTTTTTTAATATTTTGTTTGTATAAAAAACGCGAGGATCGTCTTAAAATTCTCCGAAGAACATAACCTCTTCCATCTCGATCTGGGATTACATTATCATTTATTAAATGACAGCAAGCTCTAATATGATCTAATAGTATTTTTTTAATATATGTATGCTCCGAACTTAAGTTTATTTTAGAGCTTATGAATTTACTCAGAGGCTTAAATATAGATGAATCATAGTTATCAGAAAAACCTTCTAGGATAGCTTGTACACGCTCAAGACCCATGCCTGTATCAACACACTTTTGAGGAAGCTCCTCCAGCTTGCCATCAGTTGTTTTATTGTATTGTGTAAACACTAAATTCCATATTTCTATATATCTATCTTTAGGGTCGCCAATAGTTGGTAGTTCGCCATCAAATTCATCACCTAGATCGAAATATATCTCTGTACATGGTCCACATGGTCCTGTATCACCCATTTGCCAGAAATTATCAGCATCTCCTAGAACTAATACTTTTGATGGATTTATTTTAATCTTTTCAATCCAAATTTTTTTTGACTCATCATCAGATTCATGAACTGAAACATACATCCGATTTTTATCAAGTTTCAAATAATTTACCAGAAAGTCCCAAGCGTAATGTATCGCCTCATCTTTGAAGTATTCGCCAAAGCTAAAATTACCTAACATTTCAAAAAAAGAGTGGTGACGAGAGGTAAAACCAATATTATCTAGATCATTGTGTTTTCCGCCAGCACGCATACACTTTTGACATGTTACAATTGTTCCATGTTTTGGCTTGATATTGCCAAGAAAAACATCTTTAAATTGAACCATCCCTGAATTAACAAATAACAAGGACTTATCGTTATGTGGTATCAACGGACTCGATGGATACTCAGTATGCCCTTTCGTTTTAAAATAATTGATAAATTCTTTTTTAACATTCATTTTTGAATTCTTTTAGAGCATATTTTATCATTTTATGCTCAAAGCCTCGACTAATTAAAAATGAATATATTTTTTCTTCGTTATGTATTGGAGATGTATTTAATTTTTTTACTAAAGCAGCCGTGGCAAGTTTGTGCCACTCAGATTCAGGTATTTCTAATAACTTATTAGATATAATGCTTTCGCTAATGCCTCGATTTATAAGCTCTGATGTTATCAATCTCGGACCCTTATTTTTTTTTAGACGAGACCTTATAAACTCTTCAGTAAATCTCAAGTCTGACTGTATATCTTTTGACGCGAATTCATTAATTGCATCAAAAATCTCATCATTGCTATAGCCTTTATCAGATAATTTATTTCTAAGTTCAAGCTGAGAATGCTCACGTATACTCAAATATTTTGTAATAAGTTTTGTAATATCACTATTCAGACTCTTGGACATCATCCTCACTATTTTCTGTAGATAATTTTGACCCTTGTGTGATTGCTATGATCTTGTCTTCAACTTCTTGAGCAATATCAGGATTATCCTTTAGAAAAATACGAGAATTTTCTTTTCCTTGCCCTATTCGCTCGCTCCCAAAGCTATACCATGCGCCTGCTTTATCAATTATGTTATGTTTAACACCTAAATCAATAAGCTCGGATTCTTTAGATACACCTTCACCATAATAAATATCAAATTCTGCAATCTTGAAAGGTGGTGCTACTTTATTTTTGACAACTTTTACTCGAGTTTCATTACCAATGATTTCATCACCTTGCTTTATTGCTCCTATACGACGTATATCCATTCTGACAGATGAGTAAAACTTTAAAGCATTACCGCCTGTGGTTGTCTCGGGGCTTCCAAACATTACACCAATTTTCATACGTATCTGATTAATAAAAATAAGTAGTGTATTTGATTTTTTTATATTTGCTGTAAGTTTTCTTAATGCTTGTGACATAAGTCTTGCTTGTAAACCCATATGCGAATCTCCCATATCACCATCAATTTCGGCTTTTGGTGTGAGTGCTGCGACTGAATCTATAACTAATGCTGAAATTGCACCTGATCTGACAAGCGTATCAGCTATTTCTAATGCTTGTTCACCAGAATCAGGTTGTGATAATAGAAGCTCATCAATATTCACACCTAGATTTTCTGCATATTTGGGGTCTAACGCATGCTCAGCATCTATAAAAGCAGCCGTACCTCCTTGTTTTTGTGCCTGTGCTATGACTTGCAATGCCATGGTTGTTTTACCAGATGATTCTGGTCCATATATTTCTATTACCCTACCTTTTGGAAGTCCTCCAATTCCTAACGCGCCATCTAAAGTGAGAGAACCAGTAGAAATAGACTCAATATCAGGATAAGCGGACCCTGAGCCTAATTTCATTAGAGCGCCCTTTCCATGATCTTTTTCTATCTGACTTATTGCTGAGTCTAATGCTTTTTGTGTATTTTCTTCCATAATTCTCCTCGGTGTAGGTTGTAATGTCTATGATACCAAGTAATTTTTATGAATGAAATCGTATAAACAATCAAATGTATAATTTACAGTATTTAGCCGATTTTCCTGCCGATTACCATGTAAAGGAAAATGTGACACAGAGAGCGTGTTATCAGACTTGATTGCAATAAAAACTTGAGGCATCTTTGAATTACTTGATTTGTCTAATTCCATTAGTCCAGTTGTAGCAATTGCAATATTACATTTCATGCATTCAAAAAGACCTTCAGCCATTAGTCTGGACACTTCTTTCGAGACGGCGCCGTATTTTTGTATAACATCATTTGGTACATTCAGGTGATCACATTTTACGTTGTTGGAGTATGCAATTATTGAACCAACATAAAATTTTGATGAACCTGATAGATCAGTAATTAGCTTTGAAATGAAACCGCCCGTGCATGATTCGGCAGTTGATATCTTTATTCCATGCAAGATGCATAATTCATGTAGTTTTTTTAGTTTTTCTAAAGATTTATTCATATATAATCATATTACTCTAGCATAATTTATATCAAGGGGATTGTTTTGAAAAAAATTAGAAAGGTTTTAATATACAGTACTTCGATATTTCTAAAAAAAAATGAGACTAACTTAATTGTTAAATATTTATCAAAGACATGTTCAATAGTTGATACTTTTACTTTAGATGAAGATGTTGAACAAGTTGCTGCTGGTAAATACGATTTAATATTATCGATTGGTGGCGACGGTATATTCTTGTCTGCTTCTAAATATGCGTATCTGAATTCAACACCTATATTAGGTTTAAATTTTGGCCGAATTGGTTTTTTAGCAGATCTTGATAAAAAAGACTTACAAACTAAAATTAAAGAAGTCCTTGAAGGTAATTATGTGATCGACAAAAGAACACTTCTATCAGGTGAAGTAACCGTTGATGATAAAAAATATAGGTCTATATCATTGAATGATATAGTGATTAATAACAGAGGTATTCTGAAAATGATAGAGATGAACATCTATGTGAATGAAAACCTTATTACAAAACAGAGGTCAGATGGAGTAATTGTTGCTACTCCTACTGGATCTACTGCTTATGCAATGTCCAATGGCTGTCCTATTGTTAGCCCAAATTCAAATGTTGTATGCATTGTGCCAATAGCACCTCACTCTTATGGACAAAGGTCTGTAATTATTAACAACAATGATAGTGTTCATATAGAGGTCAACAAAAAATCTATTAAGAACGCTCAGGTCACTTTTGATGGGTCAAACAACCTAACCATTGAGAGTCCGAGTAGAATTTTAATCAAAAAAGCTAAAAAGCAACTTATGATAGTTCACCCATGTGATTATGACTACTTCAGTGCTTTATCTAAAAAACTAAAGTATGAGATAAAATCCTAATCACCCTTCTTTGTTTTGCCCTTACAGGTTGATTTATTACAATCACCAAACAAAGTCATTACATGAGACTCAAGAGTGAAATTATATTTTTTTGAAATATGTTCTTGAAGTTTCTCCAGATCATCATTAACAAACTCTATTATATCGCCGCATCTTGTGCAAATGAGATGGTCATGATGTGATTTTTTAATCTCATATGCTGACTGATTGTCATTGAAGTTATTTTTCTGTATCAAGTCTGCCATTTCTAATTGGGTTAACACGCGATAAATAGTAGCAAGCCCAATGTTTTCTCCTTGATCATCAAGTAAATCTTTTAATTTATCTGCAGTATAGTGTTCATCCGGAAATGACTGAAAAACTTCAAGTATTTTGCAACGAGAATGCGTAACTTTAAGACCGGCTTGTTTTAGCTTATCGATATTTTTCTCGATGTTAGCATTTTTCATTAGATGCCCTCTTTTTTCTTTTAATCTTGGGATCTGCTAGGATTTTCTCATATATCTCAATCCTATCATTGTCCTTTATGATATAAGTCATATCGACTAGCTTACCATATACCCCGACATCTGTCTCTAGATCGAATTTTAAGATATTATGTATAAAATCATTGATGGTCGTATTTGGCGCAATATCTATTGTATTTATTTGATAATTATTCTTTGGAAAGCAATATTGTACTCTAATTATCATATTTAGACTTAAAAGCTTGTTGTACAAAAGATTTCAAAATAGAATTCATTATGGATGCAAAGATGGGTTCTATAGAAAGCTCTATTAATGAGCTCTTAAATTTATAATTTATCTCAAGTGAAACTTTTGTATTGTAATCATCTATAGAAGTAAAAAGCCATTTTCCATCTAAATTCTCAAATGGGCCATCCACGAATTCAAGCATGATAGACTTGTTTTTAGTTATAGTGTTCTTAGTTGAAAAGTTCCATTTTATAAAACTTTTCTAGATATAAATTTTGCCAATTATAATGTTTTCCGATTCTTCTTGAACTTCAGTTTGAGTACACCATGGAAGATAAGTAGGATAGCTCTCTATATCATTTATAAGATTAAAAATTGTTTGTATATCAATATTAATGTCTTCCTCTTTATAGATTCTTTTCATTGTTAGATAATTCCTTTTATAAAGATTATTATTAATAAAATAGGTGAAAATACCTTCAATAGAATGAACCAGATGTTTGCTAGTAACTTGTTTGAATTTAATTCACTGTTTACTATAGCTCTGTTCATAATATAACCTGCAAATAAAGCCATTAGCAACCCTCCAAGTGGTAGCATAATCTTTGAGGTTAAGTAGTCTACATTATCGAATATTGTCATGCCAAATATTTTGAAATTCGATAATTCATTGAAAGAGAGAACGGTAAATATACCGAGTACCCATGTAGCTAAACCAAGAGTGTTTGTTGCATATACTCTGGATAATGAGAATTTTTCAATCACGAATGTTATTGCTGGCTCAATTAATGATATGGATGATGTTATGGCTGCAAAAAATAATAATATGAAAAATGAAGTCGCAATAATAATACCAAAATCCATAGCTCCAAAAGCAATTGGTAAAGTTTGAAAAATTAAACCAGGACCAGCTAAACTAGGATCTAGATCATAAGTGAAAACAATTGGAAATATGATGACACCTGCTAAAATAGCTACAAGTGTATCAAAAAAAGCGACAGCACCACTAACTTGAAAAATTGACGTATCGTCGGGTAAATATGATCCATAAACCATTAGCGAACCCATGCCAATACTTAAGGAAAAGAATGCCATGCTCATAGCTGAAAGAATCACCGAATTGTCAATCTTCTCAAAATCTGCAACAAATAAGTAGCTCATGGCTTCCGAGAAGCCTGGTAATGTAGATGCATGAATCGCAAGACCTATTAATAAAATAAAAAGGCCTGGTATTAAAAATTTTATTGCTCTTTCAATGCCGCTTTTGATTCCTTTTGATACTATATAGCACGTTAAAATCATAAATATCGTATGCCATAAAATTAGTTTCTCTGGGTCAGATATAAATGACTCAAACTTTGAAGTTGAACCCTCTGCCGTAATTAATGTAAAAGATCCCATAATTGATTTGATCACATAAGATAATGTCCAACCAGCGATCACACTATAGAAGGATAAAATTAATATGCCAGCAAGAATTCCCATCCAACCAACTAGTTCCCAATTTGAAAATAAATCATTATTATCGAATTGCTTTTTAACTTTTACGGTTCTATTAAGCAATAAGTCAGATTCATCTTTTGTGTAATAGCTCGCCTCACTTGACAAAGTTCTGAGTGTATTAACAGGATTTTGCTTGCCGCGTTTACCTATTAGGATTTCTGCACACATAATTGGTAGTGCTAAGAATAATACGCTTAGAACATAAATCAAGACGAAAGCACCCCCACCACTTTCAGCAGTCATCCAAGGAAACTTCCAAATATTGCCCAAGCCTACAGCAGATCCTGTAGCTGCAAATATAAACAATAACTTGGAAGACCATTGGCCATGAATTGATTTTCTATTATTTGAAATCACAAAGCTCCTGTTTGATATGATACCATTATACCGGATGTAAAAATATTATGAATGTCTTATGTCAAAACAAAAAGTCTGGATTTAAGTATAGTTTTATTAAAAAAATTGAGGCCGGATTAGTACTAGCGGGTTGGGAAGTTAAAAGCTTAAAAGATGGTAATGGCCAAATGTCTGAAAGTTATGTTTCTATCAAGAAAAATGAAATTTATCTTTGCAATGCTCATATAAAATCCTTAAATATAAAGAACAGCCATGTTGTGCAAGATCCAACTTGCAAAAGAAAATTACTCCTCAATAGGAAAGAAATAAATATGTTACAAGGTCAAGTAAGTCAACAAGGTCTTACAATTGTCCCAATCAAGCTTTACTCAAAAAAGGGCCTTATTAAGATAGAAATTGCACTTGCAAAAGGAAAAAAGCTTTACGACAAAAGACAAGCTCAGAAAAATAAAGATTGGAAGAGGCAAAAAGATAGGCTTAGTAAAACAAGCTAAAGTTTTTCAAAATAGTTTAAGTTAAGTTCTCTTTCTTCATTTGTGGGCTCTATTATTTTAAAATTATCCTCTTCCTTAATATAGTCAGAGTTATTTACAATTTTCTCAGTAGTCAAATCTGAAAAATTATTTTGCCCGATTGTCATCTTGAGATACACATAGGCTAGCAATTTTGCATCCAACAATGCGCCGTGCAAGGTTCTATCAGAATTATCAATTAAATATCTTTCACATAATGCATCTAGTGTATTTTTTTTACCTGGACTAATTTTCCTGGCCAACTTAAGACTGTCAATGATTTCATTGTTTAAAAAATCATCAGCGCTTGAAATCATTGAGTGCTCTTTTTTTAAAAAACCAATGTCGAATGGCGCGTTATGAATAATAATAGGTGAATCACTGATATAGTTAAAGAATTCTTTATAAATATCCTCGAATAGAGGTTTGTCCTTCAAGTTACTATATGTAAGTCCGTGCACCTTGGATGCTTCATCATCAATCTCTCTATTTGGGTTAATATATTTATGAAAAGTATTATTTGTAACACTCCTATTTAATATTTCCACACAGCCGATCTCGATAATCTTATGTCCATCATCCGGATCTAAACCAGTTGTTTCAGTATCTAGAACTATGAATCTCATTTTTCTATCGCGCTAGTAGCTAATTCATCTGCCATATTGTTATAGAGGCTATCATCTGAATCATCAGACTGGTGAGCTTTTACCCATATCCATTCTATATTTAGTTCCATGTTTAATTTATCAATTGCAATCCATAAATCTTTGTTTAAAACTGGTTTTTTTGAGCTCGTTATCCAATTATTCGCTTTCCAATTAGCAACCCACTCTGATATACCTTTTTGTAAATAAGTAGAGTCAGTATATAAATGTGCAATTGAATCAAATTTTAATTGTTCAAGTGCTCTCAGTGCCGCCATAAGCTCCATTCTATTATTTGTAGTCATTTTCTCACTACCGCTCGATGAGAAAAGTTCGCCATCGTTTATAATAACATATCCCCAACCACCCGGTCCTGGATTCCCACTGCACGCGCCATCTGTATAAATCTTTATCATAAGTTATGCTTCGCAAGATGAGTTACTTTATAGTCTTTGTTAAATAATACTTTTTGAGGGGTCAGAGGAATAACATTTTTTTTATACGTGAAAATGAACATTCCTCCAAACTGATTTCTTATTATTTTATGTAGAAAAGATATATTGAATAAAAATGAAGAGATGCTCTTTCCTAAATATGGAAATAATCCAAATGTTTTATGATAGTTCATCTTATATTCCAGTATCTTGAACCATTCTTTTATT
>MDSZ01088795.1_pt1 | contig 10909 bp, 7 predicted proteins | sample 811201 | NCBI WGS metagenome assembly MDSZ01 (sample SAMN05326647, study PRJNA326480) | marine metagenome | isolation source: seawater | place: Indian Ocean: North | collected 2010 | reverse complement strand
TAATTTTTTTCAGATTTGTTAACTTCCTTGCTCGGTGAAGCTGCTATATTGGCTTGATTTTTATTTTTTTCTGATTCAATTGAAGATTTTGAATCTATTGCGTTATCTTTTTTAGTGGAAAAGTTAATATTCATTGAATGTCCAAATGTTTTTTCTAATGCAGTTTCAATAAGAACTTTTCTGCTTTTTATCATATTTTCCCAGTTCTTAGACAAGCCTATCTCAATAGAATTTGAATCTATATTGACAAGCTCAGCTTGTTGAGAAAGTAACATTCTTGTAGAGGGTAATTCTACTTTTGATAAAATTACCGCCCATTTCTCTTTCAGCTCAATCGAAATATTACTTTTAATATTTGGAAGAGTTTTTTTCAAGGGAAATATCTTTGTTTCTGTATCGTTATTATCTGTTTGAATATTTGATTTATTATCAATCTGAGGATTAACTACTTTTTCTTTATCAAAGTCATTTGTTTGAATATTTGATTTATTATCAATCTGAGGATTAACTACTTTTTCTTTATCAAAGTCATTTGTTTGAATATTTGATCTTTTTTCAAATTCTTGAGTCGGTATGCTTAAGAGGCTAGTTAGATGAATTTCTAGCCATAATCTTGGTTGAGAACTATTCCTTATTTGATATTCAATATTTTTCAAATTATTATGCCATGAAATTACTGATGACTTATTAATGGATTTTGATATTTGATCTAAGGTTGGTTGGAATTCTTCAGACGTATAAAAAATATCAGAATAATTTGTGTTAATAGACTTTAGTAATAAGTCACGAGTTATATTTAATAAGCTTTCTAAAATTTCACTCGGTTCATTTCCTTGATTGTATAAATCATCGCAACTCTTTATAAGTAATTCGGGATTATTATTAATTAGGGCATTTATTAAATCAATTAATTGGGTTTCCGAAACTTCCCCTAATAATAATCTTACATTTTTTTCATTAATACCACCAGGAACAAGGCTTAATTGATCAAGTAAGCTTTGAGCATCTCTCATTCCACCATTCGACCTTTTAGCAATTATTTTTAATCCTTTTTCTTCAAAAGGTATTGATTCTTTTTCGGCTATGCGCAAAAGGTGTTGAAATATATCTTCTGAAGTAATTCTGCGGAAATCAAATTTTTGACATCTACTTTGTATTGTGTTTAATACTCTTTCAGGATTTGTTGTAGCCAGAATAAATACAACATTATTTCGAGGCTCTTCAATGGTTTTTAACAATGCATTGGAGGCTGCAGTAGAAAGCATATGACACTCATCAATAACGTAGACTTTCCAACTTGCTAGAGTTGGAGAAAATCTTGCACCATCAATTAAATCTCTAATATTTTCAACACCAGTATTAGAGGCCGCATCGATTTCGATAATATCTAGAGCACTGCCTTCTGTGATACTCTGACACAGTTCACATTGTCCGCAGGGATCAGATGTGGGATTATCTTCTTTTAAACAATTTAATGATTTGGCAAAAATTCTGGCACTAGAAGTTTTACCTGTGCCTCGAGGGCCACAAAAGAGATAAGCAGGTGCTATTTTTTGCGAGTTTATTGCTTGTTTAAGTGTTGTTGATATAACTTCTTGGCCGATTAAATCATCAAACTTTTTTGGCCTGTACTTTAAATGAAAAGGTTGATATGTTTCAGGCATTATTTTTGATAAAAAAATAAGATTTAGTCAATTATAAAGAATAATTCTTTAAGCACTTTCCTTTCTAATTCTATTTTGTCCAGAGGGGAGTTTAACAATCTTAGAAGAGAAAAGATTATCAACCATTTTTTTTGTTATTGTAAATTCTTTTACTTCTGTCTGGGAGGGCAATGAGTACATTAAATCTAACATCAATTCTTCTATAATTGACCTTAATGCTCTAGCACCTGTTTTTCTATGAAAAGCTTCTTTAGCAATTGCCTCTACAGAATCTGGTTCAAAATTCAGCTCGACATTATCCATACTCAACAGTGTTTTGAATTGTTTGACAAGAGCATCTCTTGGTTCGGTTAAGATTGATTTTAGGGTTTTTTCGTTAAGAGGGTCCAAAACAGCACTTACAGGAATCCTGCCTATAAATTCTGGAATAAGTCCATATTTTACCAAGTCATCAAGTTCTAGATTTTTTAGAGAATCTCGGCTATCTAAGGATGTTTTTTTTGATTTTCCAAGTTGGTCCTCTTGAGTTGTTGTGAATCCAATTGAATGCTTACCTAATCTTTTTTGTACTATGTCATCCAAACCTATAAATGCACCGCCACATATGAATAAGATCTGACTAGTGTCTATTTGAATACAATCATGATAGGGATGTTTGCGACCCCCCTGAGGCGGAACATTCGCAATAGTACCCTCTAGCATTTTTAATAATGCTTGTTGGACCCCCTCACCTGAGACATCTCTTGTGATTGAGGGATTTTCACTTTTTCGTGCAATTTTATCAATTTCATCTATGTATATGATTCCTCTTTGAGCTAGTTCAACATTCATTTCAGACTTTTGTAATAAGCGCAATAGAATATTTTCAACATCTTCTCCTACATAACCAGCTTCAGTTAATGTTGTTGCATCAGCAACTGCAAAAGGAACATCGAGAAATTCAGCTAAGGTTTGTGCAAGTAATGTCTTACCACTGCCTGTAGGTCCAATAAGAAGAATATTAGATTTTTGTAATTTAGTTTCATCTATATTTTCTTTTTTGTTTGTATTCCCTCCCCAAGCAAGTCGTTTGTAGTGGTTATAAACAGCTACCGATAAGATTTTTTTTGCTGATTCTTGTCCTATTACTTGATTATCTAAAAAACTTTTGATTTCTATTGGTTTTGGAATAGTTTTCAGTTTAATTGAATCAGGTGAAGCGGCATTACTCTCTGGAAGCTTTTTCTTTACAGGTTGTGAGATTTGATTTGCCTTCGACTGCGACTCTAATAGCTCTTCATCTAAAATTTCATTGCAAAGATCAATGCATTCATCACAAATATACACACCTGGCCCGGCAATAAGTTTTCTCACTTGATCTTGAGATTTGCCGCAAAAAGAACACTTGAGATGGGCGTCAAATTTAGCCATCGATCTTTAAAAATTTTGAAAAAGTAAAAGATAGGAAATTATTCCATATACTAAGGATTGCTTATAAATATCAATTCGTCATCAAAATCTTAAATTATTTCTTTTAGTTGTCACTTTTTATAACTTTATCAATCAAGCCATATTCAACTGCCTCACAGGGTGATAGAAAGAAATCCCTTTCGGTATCATCTGTAACTTTAGCTAGAGGCTGTCCTGTATGTTCCGATAAAAGAGTATTTAGTGTTTTTTTGAGAAATAAAATTTCTTTGGCTTGAATCTCAATTTCTACAGCTTGACCTTGGGCACCTCCCAGTGGTTGATGGATCATAATTCTTGAATTGGGAAGAGCAAGTCTTTTACCTTTAGTTCCACCTGAGAGAAGGAAAGCGCCCATGCTTGCAGCCACTCCAAAACAAATTGTGACTATATCTGGTGAAATCTGTTGCATTGTATCGTATATAGCTAATCCGGCTGTCACAGAACCCCCAGGAGAATTGATATATATTTGTATATCTTTATTAGGATCTTCAGCTTCAAGGAATAATAGTTGAGCAACTAAGGAGTCAGAAACTTGATCGTTGATTTCTGTACCTAAAAAAATAATTCTTTCCCTTAATAATCTGGAGTAGATATCAAAAGCTCTTTCACCTCTTCCTGATTGTTCTATGACAGTAGGTAAAGAGGAAGAGGATATATTATTCTTCTTAGAATGCAGTGAGTTGATTATTAAATAATTGTTTTGAGAGTTCAACAAAATTAATGTAATTGCTTTACATAATCTAGATGTTTTTTAATTGGTTTAGTGATATTTTTATTAAATTATTTTTTTTCTTTTGAATTTGCACGTTCTTTTTTTGATTGAGATTTAATTTTTTTATCTTTTAAATTTGCTTTAGGTTGGATGCTTTTATCCGTTTTTTTAGAATTTTTATTGATTTCTTTGATTTCAGAATTCTTTTCAAGCCATTCAATAAGCTTTGTTTTTAATAAATCATTTTTTATTGCCTCTTTTAATTTGTTAATGTCAATGCTCTTTGGAGATTTTTCAATTTCTTCAGAATATTCTTTTATTTTTTCTTCTATTTCTTGATTGCTTATTTCAATTCCCTCTGAATCTGCCAAAGCTTTTAAAGCTAAATTTCTAGCAACATTTTTTTCTGCTTGAGGTCTGCTTGATTCAGCAAGAGACTTTACTAATTCAGGAGTAAATGTTGACTTTATATCAAGTCCTTGTTGAGCAAATCTTTGAGCAGTCTGTTCTATATTATTTCTTACCTCAATATCTATCATTGCTTTTGGGATCTCAACATCTAGTTCAGCAGCGAGACCATCAACTAATGCTTCACTTCTGATATTATTTTGTGTATTTTCGAAGTTTGTTTTTAATTGATCTTCAATATCTTTTTTTAGTTCTTTTAAAGTGCTTTTATTACCAGATTGTTTCGCAAATTCATCATTCAGTTCAGGTAGTTCTTTAGATTTTAGGTCTTTGAGAATGACTACAAAAACTGCTTCTTTCCCTCTTGATTCTTCATGTGCATAATCATCTGGGAAAGTGAGATTTAGAATTTTCTTATCATTAATGTTCATCCCTACTATTCCCTCAACAAAGCCAGGAATCATTTTGTTTTTTTCTAGTTCAAGATCCATTGAATCACTACTGCCTCCTTCAATTGCTTGTTTATTTTTTTTGTAAGTTCCTTCAAAGCTGATAACTGCAATATCCCCCAATTTTGCAGGACGATCAATAACTGGAACTATGTTTGCAAATTGTTCCCTTGACTTCTCAAGAGCATCTTCAATAGATTTTGGATTAAACTTCTCTTTTGATATTTCAATCTTAATCCCTTTAGTCTTTTTAAGTTTTAGTTCGGGGGCTACATCAGTTTCTAAAGTAAGTTTTAAGGGTTTTTCAGGATCGAATTTCTTAATTAGAGATTCAAATCCATCAACAATTTCTGGTTCACTTAATGGTTCTATTGATTTAATTTTTAAAGCTTCATTCCATGATTTATCAATAACTTTTTCTAAAGCAGATGCATATAATTGCGTCATACCAATTCTTTGTATTAAAACTTGCTTTGGAATTTTGCCTTTTCTAAATCCTGGAATAGTAGCTGATCGACTAAGTGAGCTTATAGTTTCATTGATAGATAACTTACAAGAACTGGAGGGAATTTCTAATTCGATAGCAACTCTGCTATTTGGTCGTGGACTTGTCTTGACGATTAGTGAATCTTTGGCCATTTTAAATTAATTGTCTTTTCTACTATGAATAGAAACTTAATTATTTCACATTAAGTGATTTACTTGAAAGTATACTTTTTTGATAAAGTAAGAAATATGAAATTTAAATCTTATTTTTTTGTATAAGAGAGTGAGAAAATCTCCATTTTTACCTAATCGATCTTTAAAGGTAGCAGTCCTAGGAGCATCAGGTGCAGTGGGTTCTGAAATTATAAAAATCTTATTAGAAAGAGATTTTCCTGTAAAGGAACTAATTTTGTTATCCTCTCCTAGATCATCTGGCCAAAAAATTTCTTGGAAAGGAGAAGACTTGATAATTCAGGAAGTCAATGAAAATTGTTTTTCCTGCGTTGACTTAGTTTTCGCCTCTGCCGGAGGAGGTATTTCTAAAAAATGGTTACCTCAAATTCAAAAAAGTAATGCAATTTTGATAGATAATTCAAGCGCTTTCCGTATGGAACCTGATGTTCCACTAGTAGTACCAGAAGTCAATGCTAATGATCTTTTTGTTCATAATGGGGTAATTGCAAACCCAAACTGTACAACAATTCTTTTGGCTTTGGTTTTGTCTCCTCTAAACAAAATATCCAAAATTAAAAGGGTTGTCGTATCGACATATCAATCAGTGAGTGGAGCTGGGCAACTAGCTATGGAAGAACTCAAGTATCTAACCAAGGAGTATCTAAGAGGTAATCCGAAAGATAGTAAAATCTTGCCATATTCACTAGCATTTAATTTGTTTTTGCACAACTCCCCAATGCAGGAAAATAATTATTGTGAAGAAGAAATGAAAATGATAAATGAGACAAGAAAAATTTTAAAGCTTTCCAATCTAAAACTTTCAGCTACATGCGTTCGTGTTCCTGTTTTAAGAGCCCATTCTGAATCTGTAAATATTGAATTTGAAGAGAAAATCGAATTATCTTTAGCTAGAGAGAGGTTGAGTAATGCTGAGGGCGTCGACTTCTATGAAGACTATCATTCTAATAGATTTCCAATGCCAAATGATGTAATGGAGAAGGATAACATTGCTGTAGGAAGAATTAGAGAAGATGTCAGTAATCCTTATGCATTAGAATTGTGGTTATGTGGAGATCAAATCCGAAAAGGAGCGGCTTTGAATGCTGTTCAAATTGCTGAAAGGCTAATTCAAAAGAGCTATGAATAGAAACTCAAAATTTGTGAATCCTTACTTTGGAAAAATCTTGACAGCAATGGTAACTCCATTCAATGAGAGTGGTTCTGTAGATTATGATTTAGCAATAAAACTTTCTAATTATCTTATTGATAATGGCTCTGATGGGATTGTTATCTGTGGAACTACGGGAGAATCTCCGACTCTCTCGTGGGACGAGCAACATGAGTTGTTTATCGCTATTAAAGGCTCATTAAAGAGAGAATCAAAAATAATTGTAGGTACAGGAAGCAACAGTACAAGCGAGGCAGTTGAGGCAACTAGAAAAGCATATAAGTTTGGAGCTGACGGAGCTCTTGTAGTGGTTCCTTATTACAATAAACCTCCCCAAGATGGCTTATATGAACATTTTAGTTCCATTGCCAGGTCATCAATTGATTTGCCTCTGATGCTCTACAACATTCCAGGAAGAACAAGCTGCAACCTTGAGCCAAATACTGTAAAAAAACTTATGAATTTCTCAAATATCTTTAGTATTAAGGCTGCAAGCGGTAGAATAGAGGAAGTTACAGAGTTAAGGGCAATTTGTGGACCTGAGCTCTTGATATATAGCGGCGATGATTCATTATTGCTACCTATGTTATCCGTTGGTGCTGTTGGAGTAGTTAGTGTTGCAAGCCATCTTGTTGGTTTGCAAATAAAAAAGATGATTGAATCTTTTCATGAAGGTGAAGTTTCTATAGCTCTTGAAATTCATGAAAAACTTCAACCTCTATTTAAAGCACTTTTTATGACTACTAATCCTATTCCTATAAAGGCTGCACTTGAACTCTCTGGTTGGGGAGTTGGATCACCAAGAAGCCCACTTTCAAGTCTCAATCAAGAGATGAGAAGTCAGCTCTCAATTATAATGAAATCCTTAATCTAAGATTTCTTAATTAATTTGAGAAGTAATTCACATAAATAACTTAACTCTTATTCAGTCTTTTAAATAAATTCCTAAAATCATGCAATCAAGATTAAATTCAAACATTAATTCATCCAACACAAATAATTCACATCATGATGTAAAAGATTCTGCACTTAGAGTAATTCCATTAGGTGGATTACACGAAATTGGTAAAAATACTTGTGTTTTTGAATATCAAAATGAATTAATGTTAGTGGATGCTGGCTTAGCTTTTCCCTCTGATGGAATGCATGGAGTGAATGTTGTTATGCCTGATACAACTTTTTTGAAGGAGAATCAAAAAAGAATTAAAGGAATGATTGTTACTCATGGTCACGAAGATCATATAGGCGGAATCTCTCATCATTTAAAGCATTTCAACATACCAATTATTTATGGTCCTCGTTTAGCAATGTCCATGTTAAGAGGGAAAATGGAAGAAGCAGGAGTCTCTGATAGAACTACAATAGAAACTGTCAATCCTAGAGATATAGTAAAAGTTGGCCAACATTTTTCTGTTGAGTTCATTAGAAATACGCATTCAATTTGTGATAGCTTTTCGTTAGCAATAAAAACACCAGTAGGAACGATAATTTTTACAGGAGACTTTAAATTTGATCATACACCTATCGATGGGGAGCAATTTGATATAGAGAGGATGGCTTATCACGGAGAACAAGGTGTTTTGTGTATGTTTAGTGACTCAACAAACGCTGAGGTTCCTGGTTTTTGTCCATCTGAAAAAACTATTTATCCCTCTCTTGATAAACATATAAAGGCTGCAAAAGGTAGAGTTATTATTACAACCTTTGCGAGTTCTGTTCACAGAGTTACTATGTGCCTTGAATTGGCAATGAAGCATGGAAGAAAAGTTGGTTTATTGGGTAGGTCAATGATAAATGTCATAGCTAAAGCCAGAGAAATAGGCTACATGAAATGTCCAGATGAATTGTTCGTTCCTATCAAGCAAATAAGAGATTTACCGGATCGAGAAACCCTTTTATTAATGACAGGAAGTCAGGGAGAGCCTTTGGCAGCTTTAAGCCGAATTTCAAGAGGTGAACATCAACATGTTCAACTTAAAACAACTGATACCGTTATTTTTTCAGCTAGTCCAATACCAGGCAATACAATATCCGTTGTTAATACAATTGATAGGCTAATGAAAATGGGAGCTAAAGTAGTCTATGGTAAAGGCGAAAATATACATGTTTCTGGTCATGGTTTTCAAGAAGATCAAAAATTAATGTTGGCATTAACAAAACCTAAGTTTTTTGTCCCAGTTCATGGGGAACATAGGATGTTGGTATGCCATAGCAAAAGTGCTCAAACAATGGGTGTACCAAAAGATAATATCTTGATTATTGAAAATGGAGATGTTGTGGAATTAACAGCAAATTCTATAAATAAAGGAGATCCTGTGAAAGCAGGAATAGAGTTACTTGATGCTTCTCGAAATGGTATCGTTGATGCGAGAGTTCTCAAAGAAAGACAGCAATTGGCTGATGATGGGGTAGTAACTGTTTTAACTCCTATAAGTACTGATGGCAAAATGGTTGCACCCCCAAGGGTTAATCTCCGCGGTGTTGTAACCTCTGCTGATCCACGTAAGATGTCTATGTGGACTGAAAGAGAAATAAACTGGGTACTTGAAAATCGTTGGAAACAGTTATCAAGACAAACTGGACCACGGAATTTTGAAGTTGATTGGATAGGTGTTCAGAGAGAAATTGAATCAGGATTGTCTAGAAGAATGAGAAGAGAACTTCAAGTTGAACCCCTGATCCTCTGCTTAGTACAACCTGCTCCAAGCGGTACTCCAGCATATAAGCCAAGAATAGTTGATGAGCCAAGTAACAATAATAGAAATAGAAATAATAATTTTCATAAACAACATTCAAATAGAAGTGTAAATCCTCAAAAAAACGATTTAAACAAAAAAGATCCAGTAATATCTAATAACAATAATAAAGATGAAGCTCCAATTGGCAGAACAAGGAGAAGAAGATCTGCATTAACAACTTAATTTGCTAGTTATTCTTATATAGTTTTTATCCCAACTAATTATCTTTTTTCCTGGGAGATCAATTTTTCCATTGTTCTCCTTAAGGATTAAAAGCGATAAATTTTTAATATTACGTGAACTAAGTCTCTTTGAACAATAATCAATCAGCAAAGCATTTAGTATTGAAATTCTAGCGTCACGACATAGTTGATTTAATTTTTTTCTATTAACACCATTTGTTTCGCTACATGATATTAATGCAAGTCTCGTTAGGTCGGTTTGTTGGTTACTGTAATTAATCATTTTTTCCGATAAATTATTAATTCTTTTCGAACAGCCTGGATAAATTTTTTCTAACTCTGGGATTACTTTTTTTCTAATCAGATTTCTTCTTATTTTAAGATCCAAATTTGAAGGATCTTCCCAAGTTGGAATTTTCATACTTTTACATATTTCTGCTGTTTCAGATCTATTGAAAATTAGTATTGGCCTTACCAAATAATATTTGCTATTTAATAAGCTCTTTTTACGAATACTGCCAAGACCTTTAAAATCACTTCCTCTTGCTAAATTTAATAGAAAAGTTTCTGCACTATCTGTGCTTGTATGACCGGTTATTAAGTAAGTTTCCTTTTTTTGTATTTTGGTTGATTCAATTTTTTCTGCATTTTCGCATAATGTCTTATACCTCCACTCCCTGGCTTTTTCTTCTGATGAGATATCAACATCCTCGGCTGAATCAAGATAAAAAGGTATATTTTTTTTTGAACAGTATTCTTGCAATTCATATGCAAATCTACTTGAGTTTTTATGCCATTGATGATCTCCATGCCATACAAAGATTGACCATCCATATTGAGATTTAATATCGTTCATTAAAGTAAGTAATGCCATTGAATCCTGACCACCTGAAACCGCTATTAATATGTTTATATTCTTTGGAATGAAATTTTCTTCATGCAGTATATGTTTATGAATAATATGGTGCCAATTTGTCCAATTATTAATTTTTAATTTTTCTATACACATTTGTGAAAGTCAAATAACATTTTTAAAAAAATGCACTGTTTTATTAAAACAATGTCACAATCAAGTAATAAATTCATTAAGTCAATGAGTCAGATTAATCATTTGCCACAAACGATCCAAAAAGCGCTTCAAGAAAAATCATTATTAAAAGTGATTTCAGGATTAAATAATTTTGACATAAGATCTGTAGAAATGATAACCAAAGCAGCAAGTTTAGGAGGAGCTGATATGGTCGACATAGCTTCAAGTCCAATGCTTGTTGAGAAAGCAAAAGATGTTGCATCCTTACCGATTTGTATCAGTTCTGTTGAACCTAAGTCCTTTATAGATTCAGTAAAAGCTGGCGCTTCAATGATAGAGATTGGAAATTATGATTCTTTTTATAAAAAGGGAATAACTTTCTCACCTAAACAAATATTAGACCTCACAAAGGAGACAAAAGATTTGTTACCTGAAATACCACTCTCAGT
>MDSZ01077947.1_pt1 | contig 10909 bp, 10 predicted proteins | sample 811201 | NCBI WGS metagenome assembly MDSZ01 (sample SAMN05326647, study PRJNA326480) | marine metagenome | isolation source: seawater | place: Indian Ocean: North | collected 2010 | reverse complement strand
TGGTAGCGCATAGTGCGGGAATATACTATATACTAAGAGCGTAGAGAACGCAAGAAAGAAAGCAATGAAAAAATCGGAACTCAAAAATATTATTAAAGAATGTGTCAAAGAGGTAATCTTTGAAGAGGGTGTTCTGTCGGGTATCATCACAGAGGTGGCCCAGGGACTTGCTCAATCACCCTCTTCAAATTCAGCCCCGGTGCGATCCTCTGCTACCACTATCAAAGAAAGAAGTGCTGCACGAAAAGAGGTGCTGTCTGCGGTTTCGCAGAATTCATATGAAGAAGCAAAAAAACGCTTTGCAAATCCTGGCTTGTTTGAGGGAACAAAACCACTGCCGTCCGAAGGTTCTGGTCGTGGAGCCCTTAGTGGCGTTGCTCCTGGCGACTCTGGTGTAGATATTTCAAATTTGCCTGGCTTTGGAAGCTGGGGGGCGGTTGCCCAAAACCTTAATGACTGAAAAGAGAAGACATGAGAAACAACAAAAAGAACAACTTTAACAATAAGAAGGTTATTCACTCGGTGGTTACTGTTACCGCCGAAGAGTGCGGCGACAATGCCGAAAAGATGATAAGAAAATTTACAAAGAAGGTTAAGAAGGAAGGAATAATAGAAGAATATAAAGCCCGTAGCCGGTTTATTAAACCAACTACCATACGAGCAGAAAAGAAACGGGCTAAGAAAAGATTAATACAAAAAGCGGTTAGAAGAGAGAACGAACTAATTAAAACTAGGGACAGCTTCCGAAGAAGGAGAAAATAATGGCGACATCACCAGATAATTCTACATATTACACCTCATATTATGATGGGCTCGGTTCCACTTCTGCATATCAGGTTGCGGGACAACCCTTTATCACAGGCTCAGACGATCTCGATAATGGACATGAGCACCGCATTAGTTTTCCTTATGTAACAAAGTCCATCACGATCCAAAACATCACAGGTGATGGAATCAGGGTTCACTTCGCCGCCACAGGATCAGGAAATGTGGTAACGGGCCGCCATTATGCAGAGTTGAAAACCGCAAACAGCAGCTTGACTATGGACGTTAAGTGCAAGGAAATGTTCATTTCCAACGGATCTGGAAACAACAACCTTAAATATCGTGTAGTTGCGGAACTTACCAGAATAGAAACACATGAAATGTATCCATTGACTGGAAGTGGGATTACAGAGTAATTTTTTGTATTATAAACAATCTGGTCGATTGCATTTTTAATTAACTAATTAATTTGATGTAAAGTCATCATTTTAAGGGGATTTCACATGTCAAGTATGTTAGATCAAGCTATTGTAGACGCACAAGCCCTCAGAGAAGCTGCCATTCGCAGTGCAGAAGAGGAAGTAATTCAGAAATATTCGGACGAAGTTAAAGTCGCTGTCTCTCGCCTTCTGGAACAAGAGGACGACCCGCTGGAAGATGCCGGAGATGAAGCAGATAGCACGGCAATGGAGCAAGTGCCAATGGCACATGTTCCCACAGAAGGAGACGAAGAAATTGTGGAGGTCAATCTCGACGATATTTTAGCAGCAGCCGATGCAGACGAGCCTTCGGTTGGAGACGGCATCGATTCAGAGCTTGACCGGCAAGAGATTGCAGATGAGGTAGGATTGGATCTTGAAATCGAGGACGATGCCGCCCCTGCTAATCGCTCAGACGAGCTTGAGTTGAGCGAAGACGAGCTTGTTAATATGTTTAAAGAAATGCTAGTAGTCGATATTCCGGAAGAAATTTTCGCAGAAGCGGAAGATCAAGCGGAAACAGAAGAATTAGAAGCAGCTATTGAATCCGAAAAGTCCCTTAAAGATGGAATGGACGAAAAGGACATAGAGGCTCAGGCAAAAATGAATGCGAAATTAGAATCGCTTTCAAGACAAAATAATAAATTAAAAAATCTTTTGAGACAAACAAAAGATAAGCTTGAAGAGATAAATCTTCAAAATGCTAGGTTACTATATGCGAATCGTGTTCTAACAGACACCTCCCTGAATGAGCAGCAAAAGAATAAAATTGCTGAGTTGGTCAAAGGCGCACGATCTGTGGGTGAGGCAAAGACAATCTACGAAACCCTTCAAAAGACAATGGCGGACTCGAAACAATCGGGACCCAAATCGCTGTCTGAGGCAGTCACTAGAAGATCTTCTGTCATCTTAAGCGGACGTCGTGAAGAAAAAGGCACCACAGATAAAAACCCAACATACAATCGTTGGGCGACCCTCGCAGGTACGAAAAACTGATAAAATAAGGAGAAATAAAAAATGTCAGTAATTGAAACCCTAACAGAAGGCATCAGACAACGATCTCTTGCCAATGAGGGTGAAGCACTTCTCGGGAAGTGGGAACGTACTGGTCTTCTTGAAGGTCTTGACGACCAAGCAAGAAGCAATATGTCCCGCCTCCTTGAAAACCAAGCTGCTCAGTTGCTCAAAGAGACAACTACCATGCAGGCTGGTGATGTAGAAGGATTCGCCGCAGTTGCATTCCCAATTGTGCGCCGTGTGTTCGGCAATCTTTTGGCCCAGGACCTTGTTTCGGTCCAACCAATGAGCCTCCCAAGCGGACTCATTTTCTTCATGGACTTCGTTTATAGTCCAGATAGCGGTATGACAGACTTTACGTCTGGTGGTGCCGGAAAAGCCCGCCTGGCTAACGTTGAAGATACATCGCTTTATGGCGGTGGTCGAGTAGCCAGAGAAATTATTAGTGGTTCTGATCTTGATGGACGCCTTCAAGAGCGAAGCTTCTATGCTACCAACAACGGCTTTTCGAGTCCGACAGGTTCGGACACCAACGCTCCCACGGTTGTGGCTTCGGGTACCTTTGGTGACTCCGGTTCGCTGCCTGGTGGCGAGCACTATCGTTTGTTCAAAGCAGATCCGACGCTTGTGTCGGGTACTTCGACCTACGTTATTGCAACCATTACCACTTCTAACCTTGAGGGTCTTAACAAGGACAACCTTGTTGCTGTTACCGTTTCGGGTTCTGATGGTGTTGGTGGACTCTCCGAGACCGCAGCCGATCGTAAGAAGAGCTATGTTGCTCGCCGCTTGACGCAGTTCTCAAGCTCGGCAGAGGACACCATTATGGTTATCGGAATCAGTGAAGATGGATCTACACCTTTCGGTGCAGACGCTGCCGCTACAACGAATACGCTTTCTGATCAGATTGCTTTGACGAGTGGCGGACCTGAAGTCCATTTCCCGCTTGCTGATAGCTTTGTCGCCGCTGGCGATCCTTTCGGCGCTGTAGCTGGTTCGACTTTGAACGGCGGATGGAACTTGGAAAACCAAGCCCAGATCCCAGAAATTGACATCAAGGTCGATTCCGTGGCTGTCACAGCCATCACCAAGAAGCTCAAAGCTAAGTGGACCCCTGAGTTGGCTCAGGACCTTAATGCTTATCATAACCTCGACGCCGAGGTTGAGCTTACAAGCATCCTTTCGGAGCAAATTGCTCTAGAAATCGATCAAGAAATCCTTCAGGACTTGATTCAGGGTGCTACTGGCGGAACGCTCTACTGGAGCCGTTTGCCGGGACGTTTTGTGAATCGTGAAGATGGTTCGAACCTTTCGGGCGGTAGCTTTACAGGTACTGTCAGTGAGTGGTACGAGACTCTTCTTGAGACCGTTAACGAAGTTAGCGCCCGTATTCACCGCAAGACGCTCCGTGGCGGTGCAAACTTTATTGTTTGCTCTCCAGAGGTTGCTAACATTCTTGAGTTTACCAGCGGCTTCCGTGCGTCTGCTGCTGTGGACGAAGAGAAAGGTAGCTGGGGTGTGAAGCAGGTTGGTTCACTCAGCCGCAAGATGGACGTATATGTTGACCCATACTTCCTCCGCAACTTGATGCTTGTTGGCCGCAAGGGCAGCAGCTTCTTGGAAAGTGGATATGTGTACGCACCGTACGTTCCGCTGCAAGTCACTCCCACCATCTTTGGACCCGAAGACTTCGTGCCCCGCAAGGGCGTGATGACTCGCTATGCCAAGAAGATGGTACGCCCAGACCTTTACGGCTTGGTCGTGGTGAGGAACCTTGTGTCGTAGTAGATAATTTAATTCATTTTTGAATTATCTCAGAGAAACCCCGTCCATGTGGCGGGGTTTCTTTTTACTTTGGTTTATTTTGGGAAAAGAAAAAACTATTTAAATAAGTGAAGCCCAAACATGCGAGGTTTAAAAAAGTATGCCAACAGATCTTCAGCCATTAAGCACAACAAGTGCAGTTGTTTTACCCGCAACCGGAACACACTCCCAAGTCCTAGATGATTTGGCATATGGTATTTATACTTCAACCGCTTTTGTTAGTGGAGCAGTGGATCAGGTTGCCTATACATATGTAAAGCTGGGTGGAAATGTTTTAGATCTTGAGATAACAACGAAGAACGTTTATAACGCCTATGAAGAAGCCTGTTTAGAGTATTCTTATTTGGTAAACACACACCAGGCAAAAAATGTACTCTCAGACTTTATGGGAAACACTACCGGAAGCTTTGATCAGGATGGTGAGTTTACTGAATATGACAAAGGCACTTCGGTCAAACCAAATTTAAAGTTCCCAAGATTCCAGCTTGGATATGCAACCCACCTAGGTAGAGGCGTCAGCCTTCACTCGAATGTGGGAGCTTCTCAGAGAATATATTCAGCCTCTTTTATACCAACTAGGAGCGTTCAAGACTACGATCTTCAAGATATTATTTATAGTGCTTCTCTTGAAGATGCTTCTGCCTTTAGTAATAGTGTTGGTTCGAACGCAATCACAATTCAAAGAGTGTATTACAAGACTAACGCTGCTTCTTGGAATTATTTTGGTGGACAAACCATCGGTGCAGTAGGTAATCTATCAACCTATGGGATGTATGCCGATGACAGCACTTTTGAATTAGTCCCAAGTTGGCAAAATACCCTTCAGGCAATGACCTACGAGCAAGATCTTAATGTGAGGGCAGCCCACTGGTCCTATAAGATAAACGATAATCGACTTAGAATTTACCCATCTCCGGATGGAGAAAACCCAAATAGATTTTGGGTAGATTTTAGAGTAGCGGAAGATGCTTTTGACGAGCAATCGGATCGTAAATACGGCGCTGACGGAGTAAGTAACATGAACACGTTGCCTTTCCCGAATGTTCCCTATAAAAATATAAACAGCATTGGGAAGCAGTGGATTCGACGTTTTTCTCTGGCTCTTTCAAAGGAGACCTTGGGGCAGGTTAGATCTAAGTTAGCATCTATTCCCATTCCGGGAAATGACATTACCTTGAACGGCAGCGCCTTAATTTCGGAAGCAAAAGAGGAACAAAACGCCTTGAGAGAAGAATTAAAAACCGTTTTAGATGAGATGGTTTATAATAAACTTGCCGAAGGGGACGCTCAGTTACAAGCTAGTTTGAGCGAGGTTGTTAAGCACATTCCTAATGGAATCTATGTAGGGTAAATAAATGGCTAATAAGTGGACACAACCAGCTTCCCCGCCACCGCCTCTTTTTGTAGGGAAAGCAGAACGTAATTTCGTTAAACAAATAAGTGACGAGATTATTGAGAAGATAGTTGGTCAACAGCTACTCTATTTTCCTATAGACATGTCTAGAACCAATTATAATACTCTTTATGGAGAGGCGATTAAGAAAACCTTTCTGCCCCCATTGCGAGCCTATGCTTTGGTTGAATTTAATGGTTCTACTAGGGTTCAAGAAAAATATGGTTTTGACAATGTTTACAACATTACCATTCATTTCCACAAAAGACGACTCACAGAAGATCAAAACCTCTTTGTGCGTTTAGGCGACTTTGTTCAGTACGACCAAATGTATTTTGAGATTGTAGATGTATTCGAGCCTCGGTATCTGTTCGGGCAGGATAGTGATTTTGCTGACGGAACCTCTCTGGAGGTGTCAGCGGTGTGCCGTCAAGTGAGAGAAGGAGTATTCGATGCCAATTAGAACACCACTAGACGAACAACGCAATGCGGTTTATCCATTAGCCCCTTCTACGATTGAAAATATTGACCAGGCCATATTTGACTATGTGGACCAAGAGCTTAATATTTTTTGTGATACCAACGAGGGATTTAAAAAAGTAAGAGTGATGTTTGCAGGCGCAGAGCGAGCATTTGAAATTAAAAAGAATCCAACTGCTCGCACACAGAGTGGTAGAACTTTGGAATATCCGATTATTTCAATTTCTAGAGACAACATTGTTTCCAACCCTGCTAACAAGAGCCGATATGGGGTGCATATTCCTCCTTATTTTGATTACTATGACCGAGGAGGAGCAATTGAAATCGCCCGAGTAATACAACAGGATAAAAGCAAGAACTTTTCGAACGCCAACTCCATCAGAAGGTCGGCATCGAAGACGGATAAGAACAGGCAAACGTTCCCGCACGATAATCAACAACTAGTGTATGAAACATTGTCAGTACCAATGCCGGAATTTATAGAGGTTCGATATACTCTCTCGGCGATCACAAACTATCAACAACAATTGAATCAGATAATTACACCTTTTGCCACAAACAGCAGCACCCCTAGTGTTTTTGACGTGAAAAACGAAGGAAACAAATACTCAGCATATTTTGATAAAAACTTCACGTTAGAAAACAATGCTAACAATCTGGCGACAGAGGAACGGGTTTTCGGCGCTAATTTCACCATTATGGTTTTAGGATATATTATTGGTGCAGACAAAAACCAAGAAACACCAAATGTTGTTAAGCGCCAGTCTGCGGCAAAACTAATAATAAAAAGAGAGCGTGCCATAGTTGAGGACTCTCCCGAATATCATCAAGATATAAAAAGCAAATATCGGTCTTAGGCAAAAATAACTTCCTTAAGGATTCAAGTGGGTGTTTCAGCGTTCCCGCTACTATTTAATAAGAGCACAGAAGTAAATCTGTATCCAACCTATACTTCAAGGAGAAACAGACTAAATGGCTGACAACGCTTTAAGAAAGTTTAAATTTATATCACCGGGTGTTTTTGTCAACGAGATAGACAACTCCGAGCTTCCTTCAACACCATCGGACATCGGTCCCGTTGTGATTGGTTTGGCAGCTAAGGGTCCCACCATGACCCCGGTTACGGTTAATTCATTTTCCGAATTTGTGGAAACCTTCGGCAGCCCTGTGGCTGGTAATCAAGGCGTTGATATATGGCGTAATCGCACAGGAGTGGCCCCCACTTACGGAGCTTACGCTGCTCAGGCATGGCTTAGAAACAATTCTACCCTTACGTTTGTTAGACTGCGAGGAGACCAAGACCCCAATACTCAATCCACTGGAAAGGCAGGTTGGAAGGCTGGAACCGTCAATGGTACAGTCGGAGACGGCGGTGCGTGGGGACTTTTTGTGTTCCCGAGTTCAAGTGAGTTGGGCGCAACTCGCACAGTAGTTACAGGCGCTCTTGCTGCTACTATTTATTGCCCTGGTGGTCGTGTTGTGATTTCAGGCTCCACCGTTCTGGATGCCAGTGCTTCTCTTGGGACCACACTGGCCGCCAGTACTCTATATGATTCGAACGCTGATGGGACTTTGGTGCTGGGTATATCTTCTGATGGTACTCAAAACAATATGAAGAAGGTTAAGATTGATTTAAATTCTTCTAATCAAAACTTTTTCCGTGAAGCCCTTAACACCAATCCAATCGTGACCAACAGCACGATAACAACCGCAGCCACTCGAACAAATAATCAGGGCGGCAACTATTGGGTTGGAGAAAGTTTTGAAGACTTTCTTTTGTCGGGTAGCGGACCAAGCCGTGGTGTGGCTACAGGTATTGGTGTCCTCGGTAGCAATATTAAGGGAACCAAATATCGAGCAGCTATCCTACCTTTAAGGAACAACGCCGATTCGAACCAACAGCTTTCAGATAGAGAGTATGCTGCAACCAAAGCAACCACCGGGTGGTTTATTGCTCAAGATTTGAACGAAGATAGTTCGGCTTTTGTGGCTCGAAATCAGCAACAGCTTTTCCGATTCGAGGCTTTAACAGCCGGCGAAAGTATTCAGAGTTCGATTAAGATATCTATTACTGACATTAAAGCTCCTCGTGGAGACTTCCAAGATTATGGAACCTTTAGTGTTCTTATCCGTTCTATGTCAGATAATGATAATGTTCCTGTAATCCTTGAGAGATATGACAACCTTAACTTGAACCCGGCATCGGTAAATTATATTGCCAAACAAATTGGTGATAAATATACAGCCTTTGATAATACCACGAAGACTAATGTGTCCTATGGAGTTCATGATAATAAATCTCAATATGTGCGAGTGGTGATGAACGAGGACGTTGATAAGGCTGCTACTACTCCGGCTTTCTTGCCGTTTGGTGTTTTTGGTCCCCGGAAGTATCGTGATGTTACTGTCGTTGCTGGGGTCGCTGGTGGCGTTATGGAAAATTGCGGCGGGTTCCGCAATGCTGGCGTAACAGGAAGTACTTACGCTAGCGCCAGTCGTGGAAATGTTTATACCATGATCGATGGTGGCTCTACTGGTAGCTTAGGAGCAATAGGTGGATACCAAGATTCTGCTGGCGGTGCAGACGTTAATAGTATTATCTCTCTTGGTACGGGCAGCTACTCTGGCAGCATTAATAGTGCGAGTTTCGGCGCAGCCCTTATTTTCCCATCCGTCCCCTTGCGAGGACAAAGCTCTTGGGGCGCTCCAAAGACCCTTAAGAATACTTACTGGGGTGCATGGGTAGGTAGAAGCAGCACTGACGTGAAAATCAACAAAGGTATCGTGGATACTTTAAGAGCCAGAGCTTCAGGACTTGAGTCCAATCCGGCTTCAACGGCAAAAGATGTTGCTGGCGGTTCCGCATATACAGGTTCGCAAGCAGACGTCATTTCATGGTGCTTTACTCTTGACGATATCAGTGGATCTGTCGATGCCAATCCTAAGTACGCTTATGTGTCGGGATCCCGTGCTGCCGGAACCAGTGTTAGCGCCGCTAGCGGATCTTACACAGGCAGCCTAAATGCAGGTCTTGATAGATTTACAACAGTGCTGTTTGGTGGCTCAGATGGTTTGGATGTTACTGAGCGCAATCCGTTTAGGAACGCACTAATGGATGATAAGGCAGAGGATACAAGCTATGAGTTGTATAGTTTGAAGAAGGCTATTAATATCATGGCTGACGCTGAACAAACTCAATACAATCTTATCACGATGCCGGGAGTCACGCAGGCGCTGGTGACCGACCACCTCTTAGACGTGGTTGAGGATCGAGGCGATGCGCTGGCAGTTATTGATATAGATAAGGTATACACACCAGACACTGAGAGCACTGCTAGCGAGGCAGACAGAAACAACTTCACTGTCAAGCAGGCAATAGACGCTCTCAGGGATAGAAATATTAATAATAGTTATGGTGCGGCTTATTACCCATGGGTGAAAATCCAAGACACCGTAACTAACCGGCTTTTGTGGGCTCCGCCCTCAGTTGCAGCTTTGGGTGCCTTGTCGTCTAACGACCGCCAGGCAGCGCCTTGGTTTGCTCCCGCTGGATTTAGTCGAGGTGGCTTGAGTGAAGGCGCAGGGGGAATCCCAGTTGTGGATGTTTCGAAGAGACTCACCTCTGAAAACCGAGATGATCTTTATGAAGCAAATATTAACCCCATTGCTAAATTTCCGGCTGAAGGAATTGTGATCTTCGGACAAAAGACACTTCAACAGACAGCTTCGGCTCTCGACCGGATTAATGTTCGCAGGCTCTTGATTTTCCTCAAGAGGGAAATTTCTTTCATTGCATCGAGAATGTTGTTCCAGCAAAACACTCGTGACACATGGAATGTTTTCCAAGGCAAGGCAAGACCAATTCTTGAATCGGTCAAGGCTGAGTTCGGTATCGATGACTTTAGGTTGATTTTAGACGAAAGTACTACAACCCCTGACTTGATTGATAGAAACATTATATATGCAAAACTAATTGTGAAGCCAACCCGCTCCGTCGAGTTCTTTGCTATTGACTTTGTGGTTACGAATAGTGGAGCTAGTTTTGAGGATTAAAAACCTCAACGCTATCTATATATTAAAGGAGTAAATAAGTATGGCTGATCTTTTCTGGTCAAATGTTAAATCCGATCCTAAAAGACGTTTTCGGTTTACCTTGGGTATAGGCACTGTGCCTATCTGGACTGTGAAGACAGCCACCAAGCCGAAGTCCAACGTATCGGTAGTAGAACACCAATTCATTAATCACACATTTAAGTACCCTGGGCGAGTAACTTGGGACAACATTAGTGTAACCTTGGTAGACCCGGTTGATCCTGATCTCGCAAGAACGTTTATTGAGATGCTTCAGAAGTCTGGATATCAGTATCCCACCACATCTAACATTCGTGGTAGTATGAGTAAGGATAAATCCGTCGGTGCTCTAGGTCAGATTCGAATTTCTCAGATTGACTCAGAGGGCGAGCCCGTTGAAGAATGGGATTTGCACGCTCCTTTCTTAACAAGTATTGATTTTGGTGGTAATCTAGATTATACCGCTGATGAGATGAATGAAATAACTTTGGAAATTGCATATGATTGGGCAGAACTTGTCAAGACCAAGTTCCCAGCCGTCAAGAGTCTCTAGGGTCAAATTTTATATCTTAGTTTGATAATTAAGAAAGGGTTATAGATGAGCAGAAATAAGAACAGGCTTGATGCCAGTGGGCTGATGGATATGCCTGCGGATGCAGAGCCGCCAAACCCCAACATGGTCCAGTCCCAATCTTCTATGGATATGGGCTGGACAACACCAACTGAAATGGTTGACATCCCAAGCCAGGGAAAATATTATCCTCCTGATCATCCATTATATAATATTAGTGCGATTGAAATACGACATATGACAGCAAAAGATGAGGACATTCTCACTAACCGATCTTTGTTGCGTAAGGGGCTAGCACTTGATCGTTTG
>MDSZ01178589.1_pt1 | contig 10910 bp, 6 predicted proteins | sample 811201 | NCBI WGS metagenome assembly MDSZ01 (sample SAMN05326647, study PRJNA326480) | marine metagenome | isolation source: seawater | place: Indian Ocean: North | collected 2010 | reverse complement strand
AGAAGAAGCAGCAGAATTTGTTAAAAATCATAAAATTAAGAAACCAATGGTAGGATTTATTGCAGGTATTACAGCTCCTCCAGGTCGAAGAATGGGACATGCTGGAGCTATAATATCGGGTGGAAAAGGCGGTGCTGAGCACAAAATAAAAAAAATGGAAGATTGTGGTATTACTATAGCAAACTCACCATCAAAAATTGGAAAAACACTTTTTGATAAATTGACTAATTGAAAAATTTGTTTGTAGGTTTATATTGATCTAAAATAATGTCTTCTTCAAAAAATCTTGAGTACGAAAAAACTGCATTTCTTACAAAATCTAATAGCGCCTTTATTGAAGAAATGTATATGAAGTTTGTTAATAATGACCCATCATTACCAGAAAGCTGGAGTAATTATTTCAAGGAAATAGGAGAAGAGGAAAATATCATTATAAAAGAAATTAATGGTCCATCTTGGAGCCCTTCTAAAAAAATTTCATTAAAAAAATTTGAAAATTTAAAAAAAAATGACAATCAACAATCAGATTTAGATTTAATGAAATCAAACGCAGACTCTATTAAGGCTGTGGCAATGATAAGATCTTATAGACAAAGGGGACACTTGATTGCAAAATTAGACCCGTTAGGCTTACTAAGTTCAGAGTATCTAGATGAATTACATCCAGAGTCTTATGGATTTAAAAAAGAAGATTATAAGAAAAAAATTTTCTTGGACAAAGTAATAAATAAAAAAAATGCAAATATTAATGAAATTTTAAATTTTTTAAGAGAAAAATATTGTGGCTCATTAGGATATGAGTATATGCATATCTCTAATCCAACTGAAAGAAAGTGGTTTCGAGACCGTGTCGAAATGACTGATGATTTTAATTTTACTCAAAATGGTAAAGAGGCAATTCTTAATAAATTGATTCAAGCTGAAGGTTTTGAAAAATTTCTTCATACTAAATATGTTGGTTCAAAAAGATTTGGTCTTGATGGAGGTGAAAGTCTGATCCCTGCTTTGGAGCAAATTATTAAAATAGGTGGCCAATCAAAAGTTAAAGAGGTTAAGATTGGAATGTCACACAGAGGAAGATTAAATGTATTAGCTAATGTTTTACAGAAATCTTATAAGAGAATATTTAATGAATTTGCTGGTGAAGTAAGCTCTAATTCAAAAGATGATACAGGTGATGTGAAATATCATTTAGGCGCTTCATCTAATAGAGAATTTGATGGAAATTCTGTTCATGTTAGCTTAACAGACAACCCTTCACATTTAGAAGCTGTCAACCCTGTTGTTCTTGGTCAAACAAGAGCGAAGCAGTTTTTTCATAAGGATAAATATAGAAAAAAAGTAATTCCAATTTTAATTCATGGTGATGCAGCTTTTGCAGGACAAGGAGTTGTGGCAGAGTGTTTTGCTATGTCAGGTCTTCCAGGCCATAACACAGGTGGTACAATACATATTATAGTCAATAACCAAATAGGTTTTACCACAAGTCCTAGATTTGCAAGATCTTCACCTTACCCATCTGATGTGGCAAAAATGGTTGAGGCACCAATAATTCACGTGAACGGAGATGATCCAGAAGCAGTTGTTTATGCAGCAAGAATTGCAACAGATTTCAGATTAAAGTTTAACAGAGACGTAGTTATAGATCTAATATGTTATAGAAGATTTGGTCATAATGAAGGTGATGAGCCCTCTTTTACTCAACCTCTTATGTATAAAAAAATTAGATCTCATCCTTCAACTGTAAAAGTTTATGGAGAAAAACTAATTAATAATAAGTCAATATCAAGAGAATATTTAATTAATGAAATTAAAAATTTTAAAGATTTATTAGAGGAACAATATAAAAATGCAAAAAATTATAAGCCAAAAATTGAGTGGTTCGAGGGCACTTGGTCTAGGTATAGACCTGAAAAAGGTAAAGATAAGAGAGGTGCGACTGGTGCAGATATCAAAAAATTAAAAGAAATCTCTGATAAAATTCATACTATTCCTCAGAATATGAATATTCATAAAACTATCACTAAAATTTTAGACAACAGAAAATTGAGTATTGATAATGAAAAAGGAATTGATTGGTCTACAGCAGAGTCTTTAGCTTTTGGATCTTTATTAGAAGAAGGTTATCCAGTAAGATTAGTAGGTCAAGACTCTGGTAGGGGAACTTTTAGTCAAAGACATTCTGTATTAAGAAATCAAATTGATAATTCCAGATTTATACCCTTAAATAATATATCAGTTAAACAAAAAAAATTTGAAATTATAGACAGTTTTTTGTCTGAACTTGCTGTTTTAGGATTTGAATATGGCTATAGTTTAGTTGAACCAAATACTCTTACATTATGGGAGGCTCAATTTGGTGACTTTGCTAATGGCGCACAAGTTGTTATTGATCAATTTATTGCATCAGGAGAGAGAAAGTGGTCTAGAGCATCTGGATTGGTAATGTTGCTGCCGCATGGATATGAAGGACAGGGACCAGAACATTCATCTGCAAGGCTGGAAAGATTTTTGCAGTTATGTTCAAATGATAATTTGCAGGTTATGAATTGCACAACTCCAGCAAACTATTTTCACGCGTTGAGAAGACAAATGCATAGAGATTTTAGGAAACCTTTAATTATTATGACACCTAAATCGTTACTAAGACACAAACATTGTGTTTCTGATTTAGAGGATTTTAACAAAAAAAATTCTTTTCATAGAGTTTTATGGGATCATGCTTTAGATCCAAAAATTAAAGGATTTATAGAATTAAAAAAATCCAAAAAAATTAGAAAGGTGATTATTTGTTCTGGAAAAATTTATTTTGATTTACTTGAGGCAAGAGAAAAATTAAAGAAAGACGACATTGTATTTTATAGAATTGAGCAACTTTATCCTTTCCCTGTAAAAAGCTTAGTAAAAGAACTTAAACCATATGCTAAAAATGCTAAATTTTATTGGTGTCAAGAGGAACCAAAAAATATGGGTGCTTGGTTTTCAGTAAGAGACTATATCCAATGGACATTAGATAATATTAAGGCTAATAATAACAATATTGCTTACATTGGAAGAAAACCTGATGCATCTCCTGCTACTGGATATGCAAAAAGGCACATTTCTCAACAGCAAGAAATTATTAAGAAAGTTTTTGAATAAATAAGATGAGTGAAAAAATTTTAGTCCCTGTTCTTGGTGAAAGTATAACAGAAGCTACAGTTTCTAGGTGGCTAAAGAGTGAGGGTGATAGAGTTGAAGCAGACGAACCTTTGGTTGAACTTGAAACTGATAAGGTCAATCTTGAGGTGCCGTCGCCTGTGACTGGAATATTAAATAAGATTTCATCAAAAGATGGTTCTGTTGTAGAAGTTGGAGCACTTCTAGGTTCAGTCATAGAAAAAAATTCAAGTTTAAATAATACTAAAGAAAATGAAATTTCAGAAAATCCTGAAGGAAAAGACAATGTTGTAAAACTAGAAACTCAAGTTGAAAAAAAAGAGCCTAAAGTCTTTAATGAAGAAAAATCAATAGATGATGACTATAAAGAAGAGCCATTAATTTTAGATAATGAAGTTACTGATGCCAAAGAGGGAGCGAATGAAGAGTCCGATCAAATATTATCGCCCGCAGTAAGAAAAATTGCGACTGAAAATAATATTGATATAAAATCTGTAAAAGGTTCAGGAAAACAGGGAAGAGTCTTGAAAAGTGACTTAATAGAGTTGATGGGGATAAACCCACCTCCATCAGAGAGAAAGATTAAGTATGGTCATGAAGAAAAAATAAAAATGACTAGGTTAAGACAGACTATTGCAAAAAGATTAAAACAAGCTCAAGAAAATGCAGCGTTGCTTACAACTTTTAATGAAGTCGATATGTCAAATATTATTCAGATGAGAAAAGATAATCAAGATGATTTTCAAAATAGATATGGAGTCAAGCTAGGTTTTATGTCTTTTTTTGTTAAAGCTTGTGTAGTCGCCCTAAAAAATTTCCCTGCAGTTAATGCGGAAATAGAGGGGGATGAGATAATTTATAAAAATTATTACAATATAAGTTTTGCTGTAGGTACGGAAAAGGGCCTAGTTGTTCCTGTTCTTAAAAATGCAGATGAACTTTCATTTGCGGATATTGAAAAAAATATTAAAGAAATCTCAGAAAAAGCGAGAGATGGAAAACTTATAATTGAAGATCTTCAAGGTGGAACCTTTACAATAAGCAATGGAGGAGTTTACGGCTCAATGTTATCAACACCAATATTAAATTTACCTCAGTCAGGTGTTCTTGGAATGCACAACATAGTAGATAGACCTATAGCAGTTAATGGTGAAATTAAAATAAAACCAATTATGTACCTAGCTTTGTCTTACGATCATAGGATCATTGATGGAAAAGACTCAGTATCATTTTTAAAAATGGTAAAAGAAAACTTAGAAGATCCTAGAAGGTTGTTTTTAGATATTTAAATGAAAGATCAATTTCAAGCAGTTGTTATTGGTGGAGGTCCTGGTGGCTATGTTTGTGCTATTAGGCTGGCTCAACTAGGCTTAAAAACTGCATGTGTAGAGTCTCGTGGAACGCTAGGTGGAACTTGTTTGAATGTTGGATGTATCCCCTCAAAAAGTTTATTAAATTTATCTGATGAGTTTAAAAAAGCCAAAAATTTAAAAAGTAAAGGAATTGAGGTAGGTGATATAAAATTAAATTTATCAAAAATGATGCAAAATAAAGATAAGGCAGTTACAATTTTAACGAAGGGTGTTGAATTTCTATTTAAGAAAAATAAAGTCACATATTTTAAAGGTGTTGCAAGCTTTCACTCAGATAAAAAAATTTTAATTAAAGATGATCAAAACAAGGAAATCATTATAGAGGCAGATAAAACTATAATTGCAACAGGATCAGTCCCAGTATCTCTTCCAGGTGTTGAGTTTGACGAAAAAATTATTGTTTCATCAACTGGAGTGTTAAAACTAGAAAAAGTTCCAAGCAAAATGATTGTAATTGGAGGCGGATATATTGGATTAGAAATGGGTTCTGTTTGGTCAAGATTAGGTGCAGAAGTTCATGTTATTGAATTTTTAGATCATATCACACCCGGTATGGATAAAGAAATCTCAAGTGAATTTATGAAAATTCTAAAAAAACAAGGTATTCATTTTCATATGAACCATAAGGTTGAGGGAATAAAAAAAAATAATTCTGGCGCGATAATTACTACAAAAGATAAAAATGGCAGTGTTAAAGAATTTAATTGTGATGTAGCATTGATTTCAGTTGGCAGGAAACCTAATACCAATTACTTAAATTTGCAAAAAATTGGAATTGAAGTAGATAAAAAAAATAGAATTAAAACAGATAAGAATTTTAAAACAAATTTAAACAATATATTTGCAATAGGTGATGTCATAGATGGACCAATGTTAGCACATAAAGCTGAAGATGAGGGAATTGCAGTAGCTGAAAATATTGCAGGTCAATCTGGACATGTAAATTATAATACTATTCCTGGTGTAATTTATACCACACCAGAGGTTGCCTCTATTGGAAAAACTGAGGAACAACTCAAACAACAAAATGTAAAATTTAAAGTAGGCAAATTTTCCTTTATGGCAAATTCTAGAGCTAAAGCTATTGATGAGGCTGAGGGATTTGTAAAAATTATCGCAGATGCAAAAACTGATCGAGTTCTTGGTGCTCACTTGATCGGGCCTCATGCTGGAGAATTAATTGCAGAAATAGGTGTTGCAATGGAATTTGGTGCTAGCTCTGAGGATATCGCTAGAACATGTCATGCACATCCCACGTTTTCTGAAGCAGTTAAAGAAGCAGCACTCTCTGTTGATAATCGAGCGATACATTCTTAAGTGAAAATACTTAATTATAAAAATTTAAAAAAAATTGTTTTGATTTTTTTTATAATTATATCATTATTAATTATCTATTTTGTCTATTTAAATATATTTGATCAAAATAAATTAAAAACTTATATAAATAAATATTTATGGCCCTACACTCCTTTAAAAGTTCAGGCTATAATGAAAATTACTTATTCAGATAAATTTTTTAAGCAGTTTCAAAATGATTATAATGTAAAGTTTATTCCTGAAACGCAGTCAATTAAAGTAAATTTTAACAGATATAAATTAGATTTTTTAACAAGTACAGAGGGCATATATAATAAAAATACCCAAAGAAAATCTTTTTTTATAGAACTTTTGGACGAAAGAGTTTTAATAATTGATATTAAAGGAAATATTTTTCAAATTAATAAAATTGAAAATCTAGAAAGCGATATTAAAAAAAATAATTTTAAGAAGATTTCTATTAATATTAAGCCCTATCAGATTTTAGACTCTTTTATTAGTGATAATAAGATTTATTTGTCTTACGCGAGCTATAAGGATAAGTGTTTTAAATTTCAAATTGATGAAGCAATTATCGATGAAAAGTTTTTAAATTTTAAAGAATTCTTTAAGTCTGAGGAATGCTTAAAATCAATGATACAAGGTGGAAGAATACAAAAATATTCTCATAATAATCAAAATGGAATTTTGTTCACCGTAGGAGATAGTTCAACCCCAGATTTTATAGGAGGAGATGCTCAAAGTGAAAAATCAATTTTTGGAAAAGTATTATTTAAATCTTTGGAAAGTAAAGATAAAAAAGAATATCTAATTTTCTCAAAAGGTCATAGAAATCCTCAAGGCCTTTTGGTTTTTAAAAATGATAAAATTTTATCTACTGAACATGGTCCTAGAGGTGGAGACGAAATAAATAGAATTTTTTTTAAGGGAAATTATGGCTGGCCAATATCTTCATATGGACAATCGTACTTCGACAAAAATTTGAAATACAAAAAAAATCATAGTGAAAATGGTTTTATAGAGCCGGTTTTCTCATTTATACCCTCAATAGGAATTTCTGAAATTATTTACCTGCCAGAGAATTTTAGTGAGTCGTGGCAAGATAATTTCTTACTAACATCTTTAAATGGCAAAAGTGTTTATAGGATAAAATTTTCAAAAGACTTAAAAAAAATAATATATAAAGAGAAAATATTTATTGGAGATAGAATAAGAGATATAAAATATAGTAATGCTTCAAAATTAATATTACTTGCTTTGGAAGGTGAAGGTGAAATAGGAATTATTGCTAGATTTAGCAAGTAAAGGATAATCGATTGAGCTATGAAATTCCCAATTCTTTTGCCTAATATTTTTAATTACCCATTTACCTATGAAAGTGATTTAAAATTAGAGGTTGGTGATTTTGTTGAGGTACCTTTTGGAAAATCAAAAATCTCAGGCCTTGTTTGGTTTAAATTTGAAAAAAAAAATGAAAAAAAATTTAAAACTAAAAAAGTATTAAAAAAATTAAATATACCTAAATTAAAAAAAAAAACTGTTGAGTTTTTAGATTGGTTTGCAGAATATAATGTTATTCCAAAAGGTATGGTTTTGAAGCTTTTTTTACTGAGTGGAAAACCTGTGGAAAAATTCGATTTAAAGTTTTATGAAAACTATAAATTTAAAATTACAAAAGATATTTTTAAACTTACAAATGAACAAAAAAAATGTTTAGACATAATCAATAAATTTAATCTGAAATTTAATGTGCATGTTTTACAAGGGACAACTGGGTCTGGAAAAACAATTGTATATTTTGAGGCCTTAAAAAAAAAATTAGAAAAAGGCCATCAAATTTTAGTGATGTTACCTGAAATTGGCCTAACAAATCAATTTGAAAAAAAATTTATTGAATTTTTTGGTTTTAATCCTGCAGTTTGGCATTCTGGGATAACAAAAAAAAATAAGGAAATTATTTGGAGAGGAATAATGGAGGATAAGATTAAGGTAGTTATAGGGGCAAGATCTTCTTTATTTTTACCTTTCAAAAATTTGGGATTAATAATTGTCGACGAGGAACATGATCAATCATATAAACAAGATGAGGGAATTACGTATAACGCAAGAGATATGGCAATAGCTAGAGCTTCTTTTGAAAATATTCCGATTAACTTAATTACCTCTGTTCCATCTGTTGAAACTTATCAAAATATTAAGAAGGGAAAATATAGCATCTCGAAACTAGAATATAGATATAAAAATGCCTCTTTGCCTAATTATGAAATAATAAATTTGAATAAAGTTAAATTAGAAAAACAATCTTGGCTTTCTAAAGAAATCATACAAAAAGTGAATTTTCATTTGGAAAGAAATGATCAGATTCTTTTTTTTTTAAATAGGAGAGGTTTTTCACCAAGTGCTTTATGTAAAAAATGTATTACTACTTACGAATGTCCTAATTGTTCTATTAATCTAGTTTACCATAAAAAAAACAACAATTTACTTTGCCACTATTGTGGTTTTAAATCATCTCTTATCAGAAGTTGTAAAAAAGAGGGAAAATGTGATTTCATATTTAGTGGCCCAGGAGTTGAAAGAATTTCTGATGAGGTTAAAAAAAATTTTCCTTTAAAAAGAACTGAAATTTTTTCAAGTGATACAATGAATAAAAAAAGCTCAAAGCAAAAACTTGAAAAGATAATAAGAAATGAAGTAGAAATAATAGTTGGTACGCAATTAATCTCCAAAGGTTATCACTTTCCAAATTTAAATTGTATAGTTGTAGTCGATATAGATCTTTCTTCTCAAGGACACGATCTAAGAGGAGCAGAAAAAAATTTACAACTTTATCACCAGCTTTCAGGTCGAGCTGGGCGCACAGGTCAACCATCTATGGTCTATTTTCAAACATATAATCCCAATACAAGAATGATTTCAGACATTACTAATAAAAATCCTGATATTTTTCTAGAAAAAGAGTTACAAATAAGAAAACAAAATAAACTACCTCCCTTTCAGAGATTTATTTCCTTAATTCTTACAGGTGAAAATGAAAAAAAATTAGAGAAAGAGGCTTTTAGATTGAAAAATTTTATGGAGAACAAAATTTATGGACAAATTTTGGGACCAGTAAGCGCCCCCTTATTTAGATTAAAAAAGAAATTCAGGGTTAGATTTCTCATAAGAGGACCCAAAACACAAAAATTGCAGAACTCATTGGCAACATTAATATTTAATTACAAATTTCCTCATGGAATAAAACTTTCAGTTGATGTTGATCCTATAAGCTTCAATTAGACCCTAAAAAAACTCATTTTAAACCAATGTGTTACTTGAAGACCTTAAAGTCATATGTTAATTAAAATGAGATTTTATAATAAACAATCTACACTTTAGAGGTAACAAATTGAGCAAGACTAAAGGATTTTCAAGTACTTCAGCTAACAGATATTCGCTTGCACTTTATGAGCTTGCAGAAGAGTCAAATAAATTAGATAAAATGGAGACCCATTCAATTGCTTTTTTAAGTTTGATATCAAAAAATGAAGAATTTAAAAATCTTATTAAGGATCCAACTATAAATCAAGATATTTTAACAAAAGTTATAAATATAATATCAGAAAATTCTAAATTAGATGTTTTATTCAAAAACTTTTTAAATTTTTTAATTAGGAAAAGAAGATTTTTTTTTGTTAAACAGATCCTTGAAAGTTTTATTGAAATTTGCTCAGAAAAGAGAGGAGAACTTAAAACAGAGATAAAATCAGCAAAAGATCTTACTCAAGAAGAGATTAGTAAAATTACATTAGAATTATCAAATAATTTTAAATCCAAAATAAAATTAAAATATACTTATGACACCGATCTAATTGGTGGCTTGATTGTTAAAGTTGGAAGTACAATGATTGATACTTCTATTAAAAATAAATTAAAACAAATAGAAAATAAAATGATAGAGGTATAAATGGAAATAAATCCATCAGAAGTAACAAAAATTTTAAAAGAACAAATAAAAAACTTTGGAGAAAAAGCTGAAATTTCTGAGGTGGGACAAGTTTTATCTGTAGGAGATGGTATAGCTAGAATTTATGGTTTAGATAGTGTTCAAGCTGGTGAGATGGTAGAGTTTTCAGATGGTTCAAAAGGAATGGCTTTAAATTTAGAGAGCGAAAATGTTGGAGTAGTAATTTTTGGTGATGATAAAAATATTAAAGAGGGGGATGTGGTAAAAAGAACTGGAAGCATTGTGGACACTCCAGTCGGTAAAGAGTTATTAGGAAGAGTTGTGGATGGATTAGGAAATCCGATTGATGGAAAGGGTGCTTTGGACAAAAAAGTCAAAAAAAGTAGAGTGGAAGTTAAAGCTCCCGGAATTATTCCAAGACAATCAGTAAGTGAGCCAATGCAAACAGGACTTAAATCAATTGATAGTCTTGTACCAATCGGGAGAGGACAACGTGAGTTAATAATTGGTGATAGACAGACTGGAAAAACAGCAGTTGCAGTTGACGCAATTATTAATCAAAAAAAGATTAATGAGTCAGGTGATGAAAATCAAAAACTTTATTGTATATATGTTGCTATTGGACAAAAAAGATCAACAGTAAGACAAATTCAAAAAACACTTGAGGAGGCAGGAGCTATGGAATACACGACCATAGTCGCAGCAACGGCATCAGACTCTGCGCCTCTTCAATTTTTAGCTCCTTATACTGGATGTGCAATGGGGGAATATTATAGAGACAATGGTATGCATGCGTTAATAATTTACGATGATTTATCTAAACAAGCAGTTGCTTATAGACAAATGTCTTTAATATTAAGAAGACCTCCTGGGAGAGAAGCTTATCCAGGCGATGTATTTTATCTTCATAGTAGATTGCTTGAAAGAGCAGCAAAATTAAGTGACAAACATGGTGGTGGCTCTTTAACGGCATTACCAATTATTGAGACACAAGGTGGAGATGTTTCCGCTTATATTCCAACAAATGTAATTTCAATAACTGATGGTCAAATATTTTTAGAAACAGAATTATTTAACCAAGGTATTAGGCCAGCAATAAACGTTGGATTATCAGT
>MDSZ01184380.1_pt1 | contig 10911 bp, 9 predicted proteins | sample 811201 | NCBI WGS metagenome assembly MDSZ01 (sample SAMN05326647, study PRJNA326480) | marine metagenome | isolation source: seawater | place: Indian Ocean: North | collected 2010 | reverse complement strand
TTTAGATATTGCTGAAATAGAGTAAAGACCCAAAGAAACAGCTGGACCAATTCCAAATGCAAAAATTACAGTACCAATACCAATAGATCCACCTAACATCCAACCAATGCTAATAATGGTTACTTCTAAGAACACCCTTACCCAAGCAATAGGGAGACCAGTTATTCTTTGACAGCCAGTCATCAAACCATCTCTAGGGCCTGGACCTAGATTAGCGATTAAATAAATCCCGCTTGCAATGCCTACTATTAAAGTTCCAAAAATAGTTTGCATAATTCTTATTGAGTAATTTTCGGGATGTGGGAGATAGGGCAGCGACCACTCAATTACAGCTGCAATTATAATTACATTTAATATTGTGCCTATGCCAGCATGCTGTCTTAAAGGGATCCATAGTACCAATACACCAAGACTGATCAAGAATGTAAGAACACCAATACTTAATCCTGTTGTCACTGAAAGACCCTCAGCTAATACGGTCCATGGACTCATCCCTACAGAGGCAGTAATGATTAATGATTCACCCAATCCAAATAACACCAAACCAAAACAAAGAATTAAAACCGTCAAGGGCTTGGGTGAAAAATTAAATGGTTTGTCTGAACTCCATTGAGTGGTAGGTACGGATTTTATTGAAAAAATTTTCATGGCTAAGCCTAGTTTATTTTTACATTTATGCTGATAGAGGCTAGTATAAATTTATTAACTTATTTTGGAGAAAATAATGAAAAAAAATCTATTATTTTTTATTTTTCTTGTAACAATTTCAATTCAAGCAGGTCATCATGAGAAAGTAAAAGTTGCAGCTCAAGGAATGACCTCATCTGAAGTATTTGATTTAGCTGGAGAAATGGATTTGTATGTAGAAAAGTATGAATCTTGTGGCGCAGCCACTGGAGCAAAACATTACCATCCATATGGAACTTTAGTTTATGTATTAGAGGGATCAACAACTAGCAATGCTTCTGGTTCATATGAACCAGTTACTGAGGGTAAGTATTGGTTTGAAAAATCTAATTGGGTGCATGGAGGGGAAGATCCTGATGCTCCAGCAGTTGATGAGAATCAATGCGGGAAGATGCTTATTATTAGAATAGCTAAAAAAGGCGAGCAACCCACTGTATTTGTTGATTAAAGTTTAATTTAAGCTTGAATTAATTTCTTTAAGTTTTTTTGCGCCAGGACATAATTCTTTTTCAGTCAATTGATTAAGAGGTGTATCTGAAATATTTAAAATTTCAGTATGATCTTTAGTTTCTGGATTAATGTAGAGTAGGCCAGTAAGAACTTTTCCATTTTTCTCAGCTTTATTTAAACTTTGGATTGCCTGACCCTTATCTAGTGGATTGTATTTTTTAGATATTTTTTCTAAAGTTAAGATTGCGCCGTCGTGCAAAGATACATCTATTTTAGTTCCTTCTTCATAGGTAGTTTTAATTTCTTTCCCAATTGGTACAAAATCAAGATTAGATATAGATTCATTATGTTCTCTGATATGGTCATAGCTCTTAGTTGAACCGACATGATTATTAAAAGTTACACAAGGCGAAATAATATCAATAAGTGAGAAGCCTTTAAATTTCATTGCAGCCTTGAGCAAAGGAACTAATTGTTCTTTATCGCCTGAAAAACTTCTTCCAACAAACCCCGCTCCTAGTTGAATTGCCATGGTTGGAAGATCAATTGGTGCAAAAACATTCTCTTCACCATACTTACTTTTTGAACCTTGATCATTAGTCGCAGAGAATTGACCTTTGGTGAGACCGTAAGTTCCATTATTTTCTATGATATAGGTAATGTTGAGTTGTCTTCTAGCTGCATGCATAAATTGTCCGATCCCTATAGCAGCAGTATCACCATCTCCAGAAACACCCAAATAAAGTAAATCTTTATTCCCGAGATTAGCTCCTGTTGCAACTGATGGCATTCTGCCATGCACAGAATTAAAACCATGTGCTTGGTTTAAAAAATACGAGGGCGATTTAGAGGAACAACCAATTCCTGAAAGTTTTGCAATTTGATCTGAAGATAGACTTAATTCATAGCAAGCCTCAATTACAGCTGCGCTAATCGAATCATGACCGCATCCCGCGCATAAAGTTGAAATAGTGCCTTCATAATCTCGTCTTGTTAATCCAAGTTTATTTTTTTCAAGATTAGGATGATGATTTACTGGTTTAACAATATAGGTCATTTTATTTCCTCAGCAGTTTTAGAAATATTGTTTTCTGAAAGAACATCAATAATTGAATCTGAAATAAATTTTGCAGTAATAGGAGCCCCATCAAAGCATAAAATCGAAATAAACTTTTTAGGATTCACTATTCCTTCACCGAGCATCAAAGTTTTCATCTGAGCATCTCTATTTTGTTCAACTAAGAAGATAGATTCATGCTGATCTATAAAATCCCATACTTCAGAACTAAAAGGAAACGATCTAATTCTCATAGCATCAATTGGAAACCCTGAAGAAGATAGTTGATCTAATGACTCTTGCATTGCAGCCTCTGTACTTCCAAAATAAATCAATCCTTTAGAACTAGCATTAGTTTCTTGTTTAAAAACTGGTTTTGGTAAGTATTTTTTAGCGCCTTCAAATTTTTTAAGAATTCTTGAAAGATTCCTTGCATTTACTACCCCATCTTCAATATATCTTGCATACTCATCATGAGAGCTTCCACGAGTAAAATAAGCTCCTTTTTCTGGGTGAGTGCCTGGAAGTGTTCTATATGGAATCCCATCACCATCAACATCAAGGTATCTTCCCCATGATTCCATATTATCTAGATCATCTTTAGATAGAACCTTGCCTTTATCAAATTTTCTTTTATCATCCCATTCAAATTCTGGGCATGTCCAATCATTCATCCCTATATCAAGATCAGATAATACAAAAACAGGGGTTTGAAGTCGGTCAGATATATCAAATGAATCAGTTGCAAATTCAAAGCATTCTTTTGGATCGGAAGGTATCAACATTATATGCTTGGTATCTCCATGAGAAGCATAAGCACATGATAGGATGTCAGATTGTTGAGTCCTAGTTGGCATTCCTGTTGACGGACCGCCTCTTTGTATATTAAAAATAACTACCGGTATTTCAGCAAAATAAGCTAGACCGACAAATTCTGTCATAAGGGAGATACCTGGGCCGCTAGTAGCTGTAAAAGCTCTTGCTCCATTCCAATTTGCACCAATAGCCATTCCGATTGATGCTAGCTCATCTTCAGCTTGAACAAAAGCAAATTTATTTTTCCCAGTTTTTTTATCTACCCTGAATTGATCACAGTACTTTTTATAAGATTCTGCTAATGATGTTGATGGAGTAATTGGATACCAAGTGCATACTGTTGCACCCCCATAAACACACCCCAATCCTGCAGCATTGTTTCCATTAGTGAGAATCATTCCATCAGTAAGGCTTGCTTTTTTAACTTTTATTTCACAAGCATTGGTTAGATTTATCTTTGCATATTCATAACCCATCTCTAAAGCTTGAACATTCGGTGCAATCAGTTTTTCTTTCCCTTTAAATTGCTCTTTAATTAATGAAATAAAAATTTCTTTATCTATTTCCATTAAATAAGATAAAGCTCCAACATATACTAAGTTTTTAAATAATAGCCTTGTTTTAGGGTTTGAAAATTCACTAACACATAAGGAGGTTAAAGGGACCTCTATAATATTAATGTCATCTCTTTTAAACTCCCTTTTCCACGAGGAATCATATAAAAGATATCCACCAGGATTAATTTCAGCTACATCTTGGTTATATGATTGGGGGTTCATGGCCACCATAAAATCAATTCCATCTTTTCGGCCTAGATACCCTTTAGCACTTGCTCTAATTTCAAACCACGTAGGAAGACCTTGAATATTTGATGGGAAAATATTCTTTGGGCTAACAGGAATGCCTGATCTAAATATCCCCTTTGCAAACATCTGATTAGCACTCGCTGAACCAGAGCCATTGACATTAGCAAACTTTATTACGAACTCATTAATTGAAGAGATTCTTTTCATGAGTATACTTTTGCCTCTTCATATAAAAATGTTTGCATATCCCAAGCACCAGTGGGACATCTTTCTGCACAGAGCCCGCAATGTAAACAAACATCCTCATCTTTGATCATGGTTCGTTTAGTAGGGAGTATCCTTGAGACAAGTAAATCTTGCTCAATATTTAATGCAGGAATCCTTGTATTTTCTCTTACTTTGTCTTCAGGACCATTGAACATAAAATTAATACAGTCTGTAGGACAAATATCAACGCAAGCATCACATTCAATACATAAACTTTCAGAGAAGACAGTTTGTACATCGCAGTTAAGACATCTCTGTGCTTCTTCCATGGCTAAATCTTTATCGAAGCCTTTTTCAACCTCAACTTTTAAGCTTTTAAGGGCAATATCTTGGTCTGCTTTTGGAACAAGGAATCTCTTAGCTTGTGATATGTCGTTGTCATACGACCATTCATGCAAACCCATTTTTTGACTTACCAGGTTGGTTCCCGGAGCTGGTCTTTCATTAATATCTTCGTTTTGGCAAAATTTATGAATTGATATTGCAGCTTGATGACCGTGAGCTGCTGCCCAAATAATATTTTCTGGACCCCAGGCAGCATCTCCACCAAAAAAAACTTTAGGATTAGTTGATTGAAATGTAACAGCGTCAACAACTGGCATGTCCCATTCTCCAAATTTTATGCCTATATCTCGCTCAATCCATTCGAAAGAGTTATCTTGACCAATAGCAACTAATACATCATCGCAGTCAATAATCACAGGGTCATCATCAGTTGGAATTAACGATCGATTTCCATCATCATCAAATACTGCTTCAACTTTCTCAAATTCCATTCCAGTTAACTTACCAGCTTTATGAATAAATTTTTTAGGAACATGATTTTCTAGAATTGGAATGTTTTCTTCCATTGCGTCCTCAATTTCCCATTCAGAAGCTTTCATTTGAGAGAATGGACTTCTAACAACCACTTTCACATCTTTTGCGCCTAATCTTAAAGAAGACCTGCAACAATCCATTGCAGTATTTCCGCCACCCAAAACAATCACCTTTTGCCCTATAGAATCAATGTGTTCAAAAGCGATGCTAGTTAAAAAATCTATACCTATATGAATATTTTCTTTAGCCTCCTGACGACCGTCAATATTTAAATCTTTTCCTTTGGGAGCGCCAGTTCCAACAAAAACCGCATCAAAATCTTCTTTTAAGAACTCTTTTAGGCTGGTAATTTCAGAATTAAATTTTGTTATTAATCCCATGTTCAGGATCTGATCTACTTCATTATTTAAAACCTCCTCAGGAAGTCTGAATGATGGAATGTTGGTTCTCATTAACCCTCCAGCCTGAGGGTCTTTTTCAAATAGCGTGCATTCATAGCCCATTACAAGAAGATCCCTTGCAACAGTTAAAGAAGCTGGCCCACCTCCAATGAGAGCTATTTTTTTTCCATTTTTATGAATAGGGGGTTTTGGTAGAAGTTCAGAGACATCGTCTTTAAAATCTGATGCAACGCGCTTTAATCTGCAAATGGCTACCGGCTTCTCATGAGTTCTTGTTCTCCTGCAAGCTGGCTCACAAGGTCTATCACATGTTCGACCAAGAATTCCTGGAAAAACATTTGATTCCCAGTTAATCATATAAGCTTCAGTGTATTCATGTTGCGCAATTTTTCTTATGTATTCCGGAACAGGGGTATGAGCAGGGCATGCATATTGGCAATCTACAACTTTATGGTAATACTGTGGATCAGAAGTGTCAGTCACTGGCATAAAAGTTTTTACAGGACTTTTTCCATTCGTAGTTTTAAGATTTTCTTTCGCAGCAAATATTTTAGATCTGAAGTCTTCAACGACTGCTTCTCTAAGTTTCTGAGCTTCTGATAAATCGCGAGTATGTAAAGATGTTCTTAGATCAAATCCAAGTTCTTTACGAAGATTTTTAGGAACAGCAACCTTTACCCAATAGGTATTGTGTCTTTTGAATAAGTATTTTGTATCCATATAATTTGGCTCCCCTCCAAATTAAATATAAGGTACAGGAAAAATCCTTTACTTATAGGAATTACTCAATTTACAATATACATTTAATTGACAATATGCAACTAAATTTTAAATGATTTTTTTGTACCTTTTAATTTAAAAATTACTTTTCTATTAAAATAAAACATGTATTCTCCATTAATGATCAAAATCTTATCTATTTTTGCATTGATTTTACTTGGGGCATGTCAGAGTAAAGAGGTAAACCCATTAGAAGAAGCACGAAATCCATATGCTCAATTTGGTGTTGAGGGCTACATGGGAGCTACTATGACATCATGCTTGGGAATGCCTCCTTCTGGCCCTCCGATTCAAAGGAAAAAAGGTAAAGGAACTGTTTTTAATGAACAAAGCCCAACTGAGAAGGCTGATTACTTTGATTGTATTGATAATGAATTGTTCAAGTTAGAGAATAGAGAAAAAAAAGATAGACCTGATTAAATTTTTATTCTAATGCTGACTTAAAAGCTTCTATAAGATCATCAGTATTTTCTAGACCGGCAGAAATTCTAATTAAATTTTCAGATATTCCAATTTCTTTTTTTTGCTCTGGGGTGAGTATCCCATGAGTCATTGTGTATGGATGACTGACAAGGCTTTCAAATCCGCCAAGAGATCCTGCAAAGGGCAGCTCTATTTTTTTTAAGAAACTTTTAACGCTAGATAATCCATCCTTTAATTCAAAACTTAGCATTCCACCAAAACCACCTTGTTGCTTTTTAGCAATTTCATGAGATGGATGATTTAGTAAACCAGGATAATAAAGAGATTCAACTTTAGAGTTGTTTGATAAAAGCTCAACTATTGCTGTAGCATTTTCTTCATGTTTCTCCATCCGGATTCCAAGAGTTCTTAGTCCTCTTAAAGATAAATAGCTATCAAATGGAGACCCTGTGATACCTAAATTATTCGACCAAAATTTTAACTTGGACAAGATTTCTTCATCATTAGTAATCACGGCTCCACCAATAACATCAGAATGACCATTTATATATTTTGTTGTTGAATGCATAACTAGATCAGCTCCTAATAACAATGGATTCTGGAGTGAAGGTGATAAAAAAGTGTTATCAACCACCACTAAGGAATTATATATTTTAGCTTTTTTTGAAATTTTGTTTATATCTACAGCTTGTAACAGAGGGTTGGAAGGGGTTTCAATCCAGATTAAGTCAGGATTTATTTTTTCAATGGCTTGATTTAAAAATGATTCCTCACCCTGATTAATAAAATGTACTTCAAGCATTCCTTTCTCTGCTAAAGATGAAAAAAGCCTGAATGTTCCTCCGTAACAATCATGCGGGAGGATAACCTTACTTTTAAGGGCTAATATATTTATAACTAATGTTACAGCAGCCATTCCTGAACTTAATATTTCACCACCTATGCCACTTTCCAGATCAGATAAGGCTTTGATTAGATGGTCTCTAGTTGGATTTCTCTGCCTTGTATATTCATATGATTGCTCTTTGCCAAGCTCATCAAATATAAAATTAGAACTTAGGTAGACAGGAGGGACAATAGCACCATGCTGCTGATCACTTCCAATTCCAGCTTTGGATGCAATTGTTTCTTTGTTTGATTTTTTCTTCATAAAAGCAATTCATTTATGACTTAAATTTAAGCTTAAATCAGCAATTAATAAAGTGTATTAGAATTTTTTATTCATGCAATTTTTATACCTTCTATTCATTGCTAAAAATTATGATAAAGTTCAAAGATGCCTCTAGTAGATCCTGTAAAGATAATCTCTGACCCTAAGGTGCAAGAACTTGTTGATTTTTTTAATGAGACACTGGGTTTTTGTCCTAATTCAGTTCTAACAATGCAAAGAAGACCTGCGATTGCAAATGCATTTATTCAGCTCAATATGGCTGTAATGGAAAATCATGGCAGGTTAACTTCTGAATTTAAAAGATTAATTGCTTTTGTGAGCAGCAATACAGCTGGGTGTAGATACTGCCAAGCTCACACCATTAGAGCTGCAGAGCGTTATGGTTCTTCTTCTGCAAGGCTAAAGAATGTTTGGGATTTTGAAAATCATGAGTGTTTTACTGATATGGAAAAAGCTGCATTAAGGTTTGCAAAAGAAGCTAGTTTAGTTCCTGTAAATGTGAACCAAGATACTGAAAAAAAATTGAAACTTTATTGGTCCGATGATGACATTATTGAAATAATGGGCGTAATTGCACTATTTGGTTATCTCAATCGATGGAATGATGTAATGGGAACCTCATTAGAAGATGACGCAAAAAATTCAGGTGAAGATTTGCTTAAAGAAATTTCTTGGACCGTAGGAAAACATATTTAGGAACCGTAAATTGCTTAATTTAACATTTGCTTTGGTTGTTTTAATTTCTATCTTTATTGGTAATGCAGCTTTATCAATATTTTTAGGAATTATTTTTACTTTTTTTTTGCAACCTCCTGACACTTTTTTTTCTAGGCGAATAGGAACAATCCCATTGCAGATTGGGATTGTGCTTTTAGGAGCAACAATCAGTTTGCCATATGCATTTAATATAAGTTCTGAATATCTGCCCTGGATCTCATTATTTGTAATCGTTTCTTTTTTTACTGGATTATTTCTTGGAAAAATTCTTGGAATTCAAAGGCGCGTAGCTTTTTTGCTTTCATCAGGTGCTGCAATATGTGGCGGCACTGCCATGGCAGCAGTGGCCCCGATTATTAAGGCTAAGCCACCTGAGTTACTAGCAGCAATGACTATTGTATTTTTATTAAATGCCATGGCAATAATTTTGTTTCCTATTGCAGGCCATTATCTAGAAATGACTAATTTTGAGTTTGGTGCTTGGTCTGCTTTAGCTATTCATGACACGAGTTCAGTTATTGGCTCTGCATTAATTTATAGCAATGAATCTGCTCAAGTTGCTGCTACATTGAAATTAGGAAGGACAATTTGGTTAATACCATTAATTTTGATAGCTAATTGGATTTTTAATAAAGAGGCCCAAGTAACAAAATTTCCTCGTTTTATAATATTTTTTATTTTAGCAATTGTTGCTAATACTGCTTTAAATTTTAATGAGTTAACTTTAGATATTTTCCAGATACTTAGCCAAAGTTTTCTTATGTTTGGATTGTTATGTATTGGCAGTCAATTTAATTCTAATGAATTAAAATCAATCAGCTTTAAACCATTAATATTAGCCATGATAATATGGGTTGCAGTAATTCCCTCAGCATATTTGTTAGTCAGATATTTTTAATTTTATTTGAGTTAAGATAATCATTTGTGTTGAATTCAAAAGAGGATATGGATGAAAGATTTTCAAGATAAAGTTGCAGTTATAACTGGTGCAGGAAGCGGCATTGGTCGCGGAATTGCTGAAGTTGCTAGTGATAGAAAAATGCGACTAGTTTTAGCAGATGTTGATGAGACAGGCCTCAATGAAACTCTTGAAATAGTTAAAAGTAAAGAGGTTGAAGCGATAGCAAGATTGACAGATGTTAGCAACATAGATGAGGTTGAAAATCTTGCAAGTCAAACTTTTGAAACTTTTCAAAATTGTCATCTCCTTTTTAATAATGCAGGTGTTCTAGGCCCAAGTCCGTTAAGTCAAACAAACCGAGATATGTATGACTGGTTAATCAATATAAATTTAGGAGGTTGCTTTAATGGGGTGCACGCTTTTTTACCAAAAATGCAATCCTCGGGAGATGAATCACATATTATTGCTACATGTTCTACATCAGGTTTTATTGCATATCCAATGTTAGGGCTTTATTCTGCCTCTAAATTTGGTATTAGAGGCTTAATGACTTCTCTTAGAGCTGAATTAATTGGTTCAAATATAAATGTTAGTATTGTTTGTCCCGGAGAAGTTGATACTAATATTGTTAATAGTACATTTGATAATTCTTCAAATAAAGAAATTAAACAAGCATCTAAGGAATCTGATTCAGATCCCAAAGCTCTTCTTGAGGTTGCAGCTGAGGATGCCCAAAACACTTATCCAATCTCTCCAATAGAAGCAGCTCAAGCTATCTTCTCTGGAATTGAAAATAAAGATTTTTATATATTTACGCATAAAGGTTACAAACGCCAATTAGAAGAGATTTCTAGTGAATATCTTCAAGCTTTTGATAAAGCCATGTTTCAATAAAATAAATAATCTATGTTGAATAAGATATTAATTTCCGCTGCATTAATTAGCCTGATAGCTGTATTAGTGTTTGGTCCGAAGGTTTTGAGGGTTTATAAAATGATTCATTTATATGACCAAGATAAGATTGCATTTAATTTTATTAATATGAATAAGATCTTTCAAATTGGTCCAATCATTTCCGCATCAGAAAAACCGTTTAAGTTTAAATTTAAGGAATTCATGCTTCCAGAAAGCTATTTTTTTCAAAATAAAGACCAAAACCTATTAGATGCACTTGAATATTATGAGACCGATGGCTTAATTATTTTGAAAAATGACACTATTTTATATGAAAATTATTGGCATGATAATAATCAAAAATCTCAACACATTTCTTGGTCTGTAGCTAAATCCTTTCTATCTGCTTTAATTGGTATTGCTTTAGAAAGAGGGCAAATAGAGAGTATTAATGATCCTGTCACTAAGTATCTTAAAGATTTTGTAACTACTGGTTATGACAATGTTTCAATCAAAAATTTATTGCAGATGTCATCTGGAGTCAGATTTAATGAAGATTATGCAGATTACAATTCTGATATAAATAGATTTGGAAGAACCATCTCTTTTGGTACATCAATGAGAGAGTTTGCTAAATCATTGGAAAATGAAAAACCACAAGGCACCTATAATCATTATGTAAGTATAGATACACAAATGCTTGCAATGTTACTTGAGGAGGT
>MDSZ01086217.1_pt1 | contig 10911 bp, 11 predicted proteins | sample 811201 | NCBI WGS metagenome assembly MDSZ01 (sample SAMN05326647, study PRJNA326480) | marine metagenome | isolation source: seawater | place: Indian Ocean: North | collected 2010 | reverse complement strand
GAGCATGTGAAAGTAGAGCTGAAAGAAGTTGACAAAAAAGATCAAGTAAGCTTAATAAAATACAAAGACTTCAAATGAAAAATATTCACTTACTAGGATTAAAGAATTATCCTCGTGAAGATATCCAGACTATTATAGATACTGGATATAGATTTAAGGAGGTTCTTGAGAGACCTATTAAGAAAGTTCCCTCACTGCAAGGCAAAACTATTGTTAATCTTTTCTTTGAAAATTCAACAAGAACAAGAATTAGTTTTGAATTAGCACAAAAAAGATTAAGCGCTGACACTGTAAATTTTTCAGCATCTACCTCAAGTCTTAAAAAAGGTGAAACCTTTAAAGATACAGTTCAAAATATTGAAGCTATGAAGATTGATGCTGTCGTTATGAGACACCCAACACCTGGTTCACCACTACATCTAACAAAATATATAGATGCGATTATTATTAATGCAGGGGATGGTACCCATGAGCATCCTACTCAGGCAATACTAGATATGATGAGTTTGCATGAAAAATTTGGATATCTAAAAGGACTTAAGGTTGCAATTGTAGGAGATATATCACATAGTAGAGTTGCGTTAAGTAACATTTATGGTCTTCAAATAATGGGTGCTGAAGTGACACTTTGTGGTCCATCTACATTGATTCCAACTCACGCTGAAGATTTAGGGGTGAAGGTCAACTATAATTTAGATGAGGTGATTGAGTGGGCCGATGCCATCAATGTACTGAGGATTCAAAGAGAGCGAATGCAGGGAGGTCTTCTTCCATCCATACGTGAATATCGTACCCTTTTTGGAATTACTAAAGAGCGCCTTGAAAACCATAAAAAAGAAGTTGTTATTTTGCATCCAGGACCAATGAATAGGGGTGTAGAAATTGATAGCGCCGTAGCTGATAGTGACCAAGCCATTATCTTAGACCAAGTTCTTAATGGAGTTGCATCACGAATGGCGATACTTTATTTACTGCTTGGAGGAAAGCAAGAGAAGGAACCCAAATAGTGAAAATATCAAAGCTTAAAAAAAATACAATACTAAAGAATGGCACCATAATTGATCCTTTAAAAAATTTTGAAAAAAAGGGCGATATTCACATTCAAAACGGCTTGATAAAAGCAGTTGGTAAAATTTCACCTCATAAATCAGTTAATACCATTGATTGCAAAGGGTTAATAATTACCCACGGATTTTGCGATTTACATGCTCATTTTAGAGAGCCAGGCAGGGAAGATAAAGAAGATTTAAATACAGGATCAGAGTCTGCTTTAGCTGGCGGGTTTACCACAGTTTGCACTATGCCAAACAGTGAACCCCCAGTTGATTCTCCTGAAGTAATACGTTATTTAGTTGAGAGATCCAATGAATGCCCTATCTACATCCACCCGATTGGAGCTATTACAAAAGGCCAGGAAGGTAGCGAGCTTACTGAAATGGGAGCCATGATTTCAGAGGGAGCAGTTGCTTTTAGCGATGATGGATTACCAGTAAGTGACTCTGGTGTAATGTTGAATGCTTTAGAGTATTCAACAATGTTTGACATTCCAATTATAAATCATGCTGAGGATGATTGTTTAAAAAGAGATGGACTCATGCACTTAGGAAAAACGTCAACCGAGCTTGGTCTAGCTGCAAGTCCTGATCTTGTTGAGTCAAACATGGTGTTTAGAGATTTAGAATTATCGATTTTTACAGGAGCAAGACTCCATATACCTCATGTAAGCACAGCAAAATCAGTTGATCATATCAAAACTTTAAAGAAGAAAAATAATAAGATCAGTGCTGAGGTAACACCACATCATCTTTATTTCATCGATGAAGACTTATCATCTTACGATACAAACTTGAAGGTTGCGCCTCCTATTCGATCTAAAGATGACAGAAGCGCTTTAATTAAAGCAGTAAAAACTGGAGTAATTAATTGCGTTGCCACTGACCATGCTCCTCATACTATTGAAGAAAAAGAAGGCACTTTTGACATAGCCCCATGCGGAATGATCGGTTTGGAATCATGCTATGGAGCTGTAAATACAATATTGCATCATCAAAATAAAATGGATCTATTGTCTGTAATTAAGCTTTTAACAGTTAACCCTCGAAAAATAATAGGATTTAATGAAGACCTGTTTAAAGTTGGCACACCGGCTGAGTTGGTAATTATTGATCCAAATCAAGAGTGGGAATTTTCTAAAGGCAATATCTTTTCAAAGTCAAAAAACTCACCCTTTATTGGAAAAAAGTTTAAGGGTAAAGTTTGTTCGACTATTGTTAAAAACCACATGTCATTTCATAAATAATTAAAAGTTGACTATCACAGTCATAATTAGCTAATATTGTCGGCTAATTTCTAAGCAAAAAATGAAGACAAAATCACTCAAATCAAATGAGATAAGTAAAGATTGGTACATCGCAAATGCTGAGGGCAAGACCCTTGGTAGATTTGCTAGTGAAGTTGCAAAAGTACTCAGGGGCAAGCACAAACCAACTTTTACCCCGCACATGGACATGGGAGATTTTGTTGTAGTTGTTAATGCAGAAAAAATTAATGTTACAGGGGATAAAGAAAGCAATAAAACCTACTTTAAGCACACAGGTTATATTGGTTCTACATCTTTTACTAAGCTAGATCTCATGAGAAGATCACATCCAGAACGTATTGTTGAAAAAGCAGTTTGGGGCATGCTTCCAAAAAATCGCCTAGGTAGAGCTATTTTTAAACATTTAAAGGTATATACGGGTCCCTCTCACCCACATCAAGCACAAAAACCAAAAGAGTTATCGTTTTAATGGCATCAGCTGTTTATAAAGCAATTGGTCGACGAAAAGATTCTGTTGCTAGAATTAATATGACTCCTGGTAAAGGAGATATACTCATTAACAATCGTCCATTCAAAAAATATCTATGTAGAGATAGTCTTGCTATTGTTGTTACTCAGCCTCTTGACCTGATTGACCAGCGAAATGCTTATGATTTAAAAATCAATGTCAATGGTGGTGGACTCAGTGGTCAGGCTTCTGCCATTAGACTCGGTATTGCAAGAGCTCTCAACGAGGTAAGTGCTGATTTTAGAGCGCCTCTTAAACAAGCGGGTTTTCTAACACGAGATGCCCGAGAAGTAGAAAGAAAAAAATATGGTCAGCCAGGGGCTCGCAAAAAATTTCAATTTTCAAAGCGATAGATTCATAACATATGTCAAAAATTAAATTTGAAGATTTATTAGGAACTGGTGCTCATTTCGGTCATGTGACTAGAAAGTGGGACCCCAATTTTAAGCCTTATGTTTTAATGGAAAAAAATGGTATTCACATCATTAACCTTGATGAAACCTTACGATGTTTAGATGTTGCTGCTTCGTTTATAGAAGCAAAGTCAAAAAAAGGCGGTGAGTTTCTATTTGTAGGCACCAAAAAGCAAGCTAGAGATATAGTACAACAAGAAGCTGATCGCTGTTCAATGTTTTATGTTGTTGAGCGTTGGCTTGGGGGTACTCTTACTAATTTTTCAACCATTAAAAAAAGTATTAAAAGGTTAAATCTTCTTGAAAAAGAAGGATCGCCAATATACGAGAATCAAACCAAAAAAGAAGTACAAATGCTCAATCGGGAGAGGATTAAGCTCTCTGATCAGCATCGCGGCATAAAAGATATGCGTCGATTACCTGATGCGGTTATAATTGTTGATACCAAGCTTGAAAGCACTGCAGTTGCTGAAGCTGGAAGATTAGGAATTCCAATTATTGCAATTGTTGACTCAAATACTGATCCTTCAGTAATCGATTACCCCATTCCTGCAAATGACGATTCAATTCGTACAATACAATTAATTATCTCATCACTAGCTGATACAATTATGAATTCTACAGCAAAAAAATCAAAAAGAAGTGACGCTGAGCTAAAAGCTGACAAAACTAAAAGCCCTGTTGAAAATAATCATAGCACAAAACCAACTACCGCTGAAGAAGAACAGTCCAAAACTGAAGATTCAAAAGCTGAAGTTGAATCTGAAAGCTCAGACGAGTCCTAATAAAGCTCCTTTATCCAAGATCTAAATTTATAAGGTAAAATTAAATGTCTATTGATGCACAAGTAGTTAAAACACTTCGAGAGAGAACAGGCGCTGGAATGATGGATTGTAAAAAAGCCCTTCTTGAGACTAATGGTGATTTAGAAAAAGCTGTAGATCACTTAAGAAAAACAGGTATAGCTAAAGCAGAAAAAAAGGGTCAACGCTCTACAAAAGAAGGTTTAGTATTCTCTTATATTCATCAAGGTGGCAAGCTAGGTGTTCTTCTTGAAATAAATTGCGAAACAGACTTTGTAGCTAAAACCGAAGGTTTTAATGAGCTAGCTCAAAATATTTCCATGCAAATTGCCGCAACAAATCCTGCCTCAATATCACGCGAGGATATGGATCCATCAATCCTAGATCGAGAAAAAAATATTTTCACTGAACAGGCTAAAGATTCTGGAAAGCCTGAAAATATCGTTGAGAAAATGGTTGAAGGAAGGGTAGAAAAGTTTTACGCTGAATCGTGTCTTTTGGAGCAGCAATATATTAAAGACTCTGAACGTAAAGTTTCTGACCTATTAACTGAAGCGGTATCTACATTAGGTGAAAATATCGTTATCAGTCGATTTGTTAGATTTGCAATTGGCGAGTAATTAAATATTCTTAAAGTTTCAATCGCATGAATAAACCAGCCTTTTCTCGCATATTGCTTAAGTTAAGTGGTGAGGTGTTGGCTGGTGACAAAGAATTTGGTATTGACCCTCAAAAAGCTAAAGAATTAGCGTCTGAAATTAAAGTTGCTCATGATCTGGGTATTGATATTGTCCTGGTAATCGGTGCAGGAAATATTTTTAGAGGCATTAAAGCCGCAAGCAAAGGGATGGATAGAGTTACAGGTGATTATCTCGGTATGCTTGCTACTATAATGAATGCGATAAGTCTTCAAGATGCCCTTGAGAAACTAAATGTCGAAACTCGTACTCTTTCTGCAATTACAGTGACTCAAATTTCAGAGCCCTTCATTAGACGCAGAGCTTTAAGGCATTTAGAAAAAAATAGAGTGGTTATTGTGGCTGGTGGAACTGGCAATCCATATTTCTCCACTGATACAGCAGCGGCTTTAAGAGCTACAGAGCTTAAAGCAGAGATTTTATTAAAAGCTACCAAAGTAAATGGTGTTTTTGATAAAGATCCTTTAGTTCACGATGATGCAAGGCCTTATAAATATATTTCTTATTCCGATGTCATGTTAAAAAACCTTCGCATAATGGATATGACTGCAATTACATTGTGCAAAGAAAATAATTTACCTATCCGTGTTTTTGATGTAAACGGTAAAGGAAATCTTAAAGAAATTTTATCTGGTAAAGAAATTGGCACAATAGTATCAAATTAAATGATTGAAGATATTAAACACGAAACAAAACAGAAAATGTCACAAGCCATTTCGCATGCTCAATCGGAATTATTAAAAGTTCGCACTGGAAGAGCCAATCCAGACCTTCTTAATTCAATCTTAGTTGATTATTATGGATCACCGGCTCCACTCAATCAGGTTTCTACTATCACTGTTCCTGAACCGAGAATGATAGCTCTACAGCCTTTTGAGAAAAATTTAATCCCTGATATTGAAAAAGCAATAATGGATTCTAACTTAGGATTGACTCCAAATAATAATGGCAATTCTGTTTTGGTACCTATTCCAAGCTTGACAGAAGAAAGAAGACAAGATTTGATCAAATACGTACACAAGTTAATTGAGGATGGAAGAATTGTTGTTAGAAATATCAGAAGAGATTCTATTCAAAATATTAAAGAATTTGGTAAGGAAGAAAATATTTCAGAGGATGAAATTAGAAGACAAGAATCAGATGTACAAACTATTACAAATGAACACATTGAAATATTAAATAGGATGCAAGAAACTAAAGAACAAGAGCTTAAAGAGTTCTGAATTATATTAAATGAACAAGTATAATAAAAAAGCCACGTTAAGTGGCTTTTTTATTATATTATTAAATCACTTCAGACAAGTGATTGGATCATTCGCATTTCGAGAACCCACAACTTGGACATGTTACACAGCCAGCTTCATGCATCACAGAGCTGCCACAGTCCGGACATGTGCTAATATTTTTAAACGTGTAGTCAGTGACATTTTCAACCTGGGCTGTTACTTCTTCTGGCGTTGCCATTGTTATGGGTGCTTTACTTGAATCCATGTCATTTTGTGCTGGATTTTTGCCAGGGTTGCCCTCTTGAAGATAGTCATCTAAGGCTTTGCCAATCGCATCTGGAGTTGAAAGAATCAACCTTCCATCTTCCCAGGTTGGGTTTGGTCCACTGATTCCTTTCAATTGCTTAACAATTGCGTTGGGATCAATTCCTGATCGTAATGCGAGTGATATAAGTCTACTAATTGCTTCAGATTGAGCTGCTGCATTTCCACCAGCTTTTCCTATGGTAGTAAAGACTTCACAAAGTCCATTTTCATCATGATTAATTGTGATGTATAATGACCCTTCACCCGTACGAATTCTTCTTGTTGTTCCAGTAGTTTCATTTGGACGGATTCTGGGTCTTTTATCTTCTGATGAGACATTTGACTGTAATGAAGACTGTTGAGCTGTATTTTCATCTTTTTGATCTTCAGTAATCAATATTCCTTCACGAGATCCTTCTCTGTAAACTGTAATACCTTTGAGGTTGGCTTTGTAAGCTGTCATATAAATATCAGCCACTGTTTCTTTTTTGATATCGTGCTGGAGATTAACCGTAGATGAAATCGAGCTGTCGATATATTTTTGAATTACACCTTGCATTTTTACTCTAAAGTAAGGATCAATATCATGTGCAGTTACAACATGCTCAGGTAAATTTTCATCATCACCAAAAAGTTTTTCAATGATAGGATGATACACCTTGTATTCATCAAACTCGCGACCAAATCCATCGTTCTTTTTCACTCTTCTTTTGTAGGAAGTTGCAAAAATTGGCTCAATACCTGAAGTTACCCTGGCGACGATTGCTCCACTACCAGTTGGTGGGACAGTAAGAACAGTCGAATTTCTAATTCCATCATCTTTAATTTTATCTCTAAGGCTTTTAGGTAAATTTTTAACAAATTTGCTTTTTCTGTAACCGCTCCAATCAAAATGAGGAAAGGATCCCTTTTCTTTGGCTAATTCAGAACTGGTTTCATAAGCTGTATCGCAAAATATTTTCATTACTTGGTCGATCGTTTGAAGTGCATCTTCACTGTCGTATTTGATCCCCATTCGTACTAGCATATCACCTAAACCAAGAATGCCCAATCCAACTCTTCGATCATTTTTGGCATTTTCTTTTTGAGTGTCAAGAGCATGACGATCTAAATTATAATCAATCACATTATCAAGAAAACGTGTGGCAATGCCAACGGTTTCTTTGAATTCTTCGATCATAAAGTTGCCTTTATCGTCAACATATCTATCAAGATTAATTGAACCTAAATTGCAACAGCCACCATCAGGAAGCGGTTGCTCAGCACATGGATTAGTAGATACAAGGGGGCTACAATATTCAGCATTATGAAAATCAGTCATAGTATCCCAGAATAAAAGGCCAGGTTCCGCGCTGGAATGAGCACAGTCAATAATTGTTTCCCAAAGCTTTTTAGCCTTAACAGTGCTATACACCTTACCCTCATACTTAAGGTCAAAATCAGTATCGTTTTCAACTGCCTCCATAAACTCATGGGTTAGGAGCACTGATATATTAGAGTATTTGACCATATTTATATCATTCATTTTAATTGAAATAAATTTTTCAATGTCAGGGTGGTCAATACGCAATGTTTGCATATTTGCGCCTCGGCGACCATGTTGTGCTATGGTGTTTGTATTTTCACTAAAAAGATTCATAAAACCTACAGGACCGCAAGACTCACCCCCGGTACCGTTGATTGCATCTCCGGATGGCCGAAGCACTGATAGGTCATGTCCACAACCACCACCAAATTTATATGTACGGGCTTCTTCTTGTATGGTTTGGTAAATGGAATTGATTGAATCATCTTTGATACCTACTACATAACAATTGTTTAGTGTAGTGGTAATGTCTTCACGTCCTGCCCCATGCATGATGCGGCCCCCAGGAGTGAACTTGAAATCCTCGAGTATCGAATAAAACTTCTTTTCCCATTGGTTCTGCAATTTTTTGGTTTTTTCGACACTTGCTAGAGCTTTCGCTTGTCGCTGCCAAAGTTCATACGGGTGACTTTCCCATGGTGCTAGATACTTATTTTTAAGTACGTCAGCACCAAGAGTATCGCCATCATAATAATTTTCGATATGATATTGTTCAAGATCGCCAGTTGCGTCTTTTTCATTGGCCTCGCGAGTAAGTTCGCGGACGGTCTCTTCAACAATGTTATTTATGTCTTCGTTGTTCTTTTTTCCAGATGGAAAATTGAGTTCAATCGCTTCAGCCATATAAGAGTTCCTTTATGGTATGTGGATACTATATTAAAAAAACGAGGTTCAATCAGGCTGACATTTGAAAAAGTGATAATCACTTGGGTTGGCATACCAAATATATAAATCAATGAAAATCACATCAAGAAGAAAAGTGAAAAAAAACGATTTATGCTCGAAATATTTTTTTAATATTTCTTTTTGTAATACAATAAATTGAAATTTGAAGGGATATAATCACCTGAAAAACTTATAACGATGTGCACGTTTTGATAGTGAATTTAAAATTTACAGAGGATAAAAATATGTTAAGTTGAGTTTTTGGAATTCATGCGCAAAATAAAGTTGTGATGAATAAATTTTAATCGGCATTAGATTTGATAAATTAAATGATCTAATATGAGTACAATTCAACCATTTCATGTAGCTTTTCCGGTTCACGATCTCAATCTTGCCAAAGAATTTTATACCAAAATATTAGAATGCACGATTGGAAGATCAAGTGAGGATTGGATAGATTTTAACCTTTTTGGGCATCAAATTGTCGCTCATTTAAACCCTGATGAGGCCGGTCTAGCAGGCTCCAGTTATGTTGATGAAAAAAATGTACCTGTACGTCACTTTGGAGTTGTGTTGGAATGGAACCACTGGCACGAATTTTCAAATCAACTAAAATCGAAGAATGTTAAATTTATCATTGAGCCTTACATAAGATTCAAAGGTGAGATGGGTGAACAAGCTACAATGTTTTTACTTGATCCGAGCGACAATGCACTTGAATTCAAATCCTTTAAGGATCAATCATTTCTATTTGAAAAATAACTGCACTTACTGAACCATTATGTCCAATCATGTTATAGCAATTGTTGGAAGACCAAACGTAGGCAAATCAACCTTTTTTAATAGGTTGTTAAAAAAAAGAAAGGCTATTGTAGGCTCCAAAGAGGGCATAACTCGAGACCGCTTGTATGGTGATATAGATTGGTCTGGGCATTTTTTAACATTTATTGATACCGGCGGCTATATTCCAGAAGACGTAGATATGTTTAACAGTGCCGTAAGAAAGCAAGCGCTTGAAGCTGTAAAGGAGGCTGACTTGATCCTTTTTATGGTAGACGGGAGAAGCAGACCCACCTCATCCGATATATCCTTAGCTAGCCTAATAAGACAATCTGGAAAAAAATCCGTTTTGGCCGTAAACAAATGCGACACAATGACTTTAGATAATCAGCTATTGGATTATCATGAATTAGGCATGGAGCCTATATTGCCGGTTTCCGCTTTAAATGGAAGACTCACCGGAGACTTGTTAGACACGATCTTAGATGAGCTTGACATTGAACAACAAGTCCCGCTTCATGGTAGCAGTGTTGGAATGCGAATGGCAATTGTAGGTATGCCAAATGTGGGCAAATCATCATTAACTAATGCGTTGTTGCAAAAAGAACAGACAATAGTTACTCCAATAGCAGGAACCACACGTGACTCCATCGACTCAAAATTAAAGTATTACGGCAAAACAATTATCCTTGTTGATACAGCTGGTCTGCGAAAAAAAAGCAAATTGGATGATAATATTGAATTTTACAGCAATGTGAGAACAAACAGAGCGATAACTAATTCTGATGTGGTTTTAGTTGTGATTGACGCAAATAAAGGTTTTACAAAGCAGGACAAATCAATTATAGATGACGTAATCACCAAGGGCAAAGGAATGGCAATTTTAGTAAACAAATGGGATCTTGTTCAAAAAGAAACAAATACCATGAAAGATTTCGAATCTGAAATCTCACGGCAGTTCAAGTCTTTGTCAAACTATCCAACCCTTTTTATTTCTGCTAAAACAAAACAAAGAATAAGTTCGGTACTCAAAACTGCAAATACCATTTATAATATTCGACAAAAAAAACTATCAACAACTGAATTAAACAACTTTTTGCAAAAAGTATTAAAGCTGCAATCTCCTCCAGCTGTAAGAGGAAAGGTAATAAGTCTTAAGTACATGACACAGGTCAGTATAGGCCCTCACCTTTTTGTAATTTTTACTAATTATCCTAAGCTTATCACCGCTAATTACAAACGTTTTGTTGAAAATCAACTGAGGCAAAATTTTGAACTATCTGGTGTGCCAATAAGAATCTCATTTAGAAAAAAATAGCAGCGAGCGCGAATTACACCAAGGAGGTTTAGAGGTAAGAGATATGGCAAGAGAAAAGTCGCGCTCGCATAATTTTAGACTACCTGATTGTATAAAAGTTTCATAAAATAACACCAACGTGAGCATAGTCACAAAATTGAGTTGGCTTGAGGAAAAAAATAATCTAACTTTTCCAACATTCATTTAAGTAAAAAATTAAAATTCATGACGCGGGGTGGAGCAGTCTGGTAGCTCGTCGGGCTCATAACCCGAAGGTCGTAGGTTCGAATCCTACCCCCGCTACTAAAG
>MDSZ01070332.1_pt1 | contig 10911 bp, 11 predicted proteins | sample 811201 | NCBI WGS metagenome assembly MDSZ01 (sample SAMN05326647, study PRJNA326480) | marine metagenome | isolation source: seawater | place: Indian Ocean: North | collected 2010 | reverse complement strand
GATGTGGAAGCGCAGCAATGTGTGCAGCTGACCAGTACTAATAGCTCAATTGGCTTGATTTATGCACTGAAAAAAATTTTTATTTAGGTAAAATAAGATTAAATAATTTACTTATTAGACTTTAGACCAAGTAATTTGTAAAATCCGATAATGATGTTAATTAAAAACTTTTATTTTAATTATTGTTTAAAATATTTCTTTTTAAATTTCCTTTTCTTTCAACTAAATTGAAGATGATATGAATGAAAATTTAATGATAAAGTGGGCAAAGGATCTATTCTATTATAACAGGTCTATAACTGGGGAAGGGATAAAAAAGACATTAAATTTTTTTGAAAAAATAAATCCTGAACTAAAGAGATTAAAATTTAAATCTAACAAAAAAGTTTTTGACTGGAAGATTCCTCTAGAATGGAATATTTCAGATGCCTTCATTCAGCATATTTCATCTGGAAAAAAGTTTGCTGAATTTAAAAAAAATAACTTACATATAGTTGGATATTCTATTCCAAAAAATGAAATTATAGAAAAAAAGAGACTGCTTAAGAACATACACAGCCTAAAGAATCAACCTGATTCAATCCCATACGTGACTAGCTATTATAAAAAAACTTGGGGTTTTTGTATGTCTGAAAATCAAAAAAAAAAACTTCCTAATGGTAAATATAAAATCTTCATAAATTCAAATTTTAAAAAAGGAAATTTAGAAATGAGTGAAGCTTTATTAAAAGGTAAATCCAAAAAAGAAATTTTTTTCAGCACTTATGTTTGTCACCCATCTATGGCAAATAATGAATTGTCAGGCCCAGTAGTTGCTAATGCCTTAATGAAATATATAAAAGAAACCTATAAAAAATCAAAATATTCTTATCGATTTATTTTATTGCCTGAGACTATCGGTTCAATAGCTTATTTGTCAAAAAGTCAAAAAAAACTTAAAAAGAATATGATAGCTGGCTTTAATCTAAGTTGTGTTGGAGATGAAAGATCCTATACACAAATTCTTAGTAGAGAAGGAGATAACCTTGCCGATCAAGCTCTATCAACAGCATTATTTGGAAAGAAAAATTTTAAACAATTTTCTTTTTTAAACAGAGGAAGTGATGAAAGACAATACTGTTCACCAAAAATAAACTTACCAGTTACAGCTTTTTATAGGTCAAAATATTATAAAGAATATCACACAGATAAAGATAATTTTAAGGTAGTTTCGTCAAAAGGATTAAAAGACTCTTTGAATGTATTAAAAAAGATTATTGATGCATTTGAATTAGGTATTTACCCTGTAGCCACAAATTATTGTGAACCAAATCTTGGTAAAAGAAATTTATATCCTACAATTTCCATGAAAAGAAATATTCTTGGTCATTACGTTTTAAATGATATTAAAATCAGATCAGATATACTTGCTTACGCAGATGGTGTGAAGAATATTTTTCAAATATCAAAAATAATTAATTTTCCACTTGGAGATATTTTAAAAAATTACAAAATATTAATCGAAAAAAAATTAATTAAGATAATCAAGAGGTAAATTTGAATTTTAATAAAATCTTTTTGCGAATGGGTATTTGCAAAGGTGATACGCTCCAAGTAAGTTCTAGTTTTTTAAGAATTCTATTATTATATAAAAAAAAAAATAAAAATTTTTCTTTTCAAAATTTCTTGAAATTTTTAAAAAAATTTATTGGTAATGAGGGGACTATATTACTGCCTGCATTTAATTGGGATTTTTGTAAAAAAATTCCATTTGATGCCAATACAACATTATCTCAAACTGGGGCTCTTAGTAATTATGCTTTAAAAGATAAAGAATTTGTTAGAACAAAAAATCCAATATATTCATTCTTAGTTTATGGAAAAAATTCTAATTATATTAAATCATTAAAACATTTTAGCTGTTTTAATACAAATTCTCCATTTGGTTATTTATTAGAAAATAACGGAAAAATATTATTTATTGACGTCGATTATAAAAAAGCACTAACTTTAGTTCATGTGGCTGAAGAGGAAGCTAATGTGGAGTATAGATATTTTAAATTGTTTTCAGGAAAAATAAAAAAAAATAATTTATTTAATAGTTCAACTTATAAAATGTTCGTAAGAGATATTTCTGATAAGAGAAATACAAAAATATCACCGAAATTAGATGATTTATTAAAAAAGAAAAATGCAATTAGTAAACAAAGTATAGATGGAATTAACTTTACAGTTATAAACTCTAAAGTTTGTTATGAAATAATGAAAAATGATTTAATAAATAATCGAAAAATTGTAAATTTTTTTTAATTATTAAATACAAAATGACTTTATTTAAAAACTTCGAAAAATACAAAAAAAGAGTTGCCTTAGTGACTGAAGATAACTCAACATTTAGTTATCAAGATATTCTTGATTATGAAAAATATCTTACTTCAAAGATAAAAAAAAAAAGCTTATGTTTTCTTCTAGGTTCAAATAATTTTGAATGCATTATACTTTATGTTTTCTTAATAAGAAATAATATACCATTTGTTTTGATTAGCAGCGATACGAATACAAATTATATCCTACAAACAATCAAAAAATTTAGGCCAAAGTATTTCTTTTGTCCTAAAGAAAAAAAGTTGAATTTAAAATTCAAAAAAGTTTTTTATACGTTTGAGCATTATGACATTTTCGAAACAGATTTGAAAAATGTGAGATTTAACTCTCTTAATCAATTACTTTTAACAACATCAGGCACAACTTCAGATCCAAAGTTTGTTCGACTTTCTAAAAAAAATTTGAAGACGAATTGTGACGCAATAATAAATTATTTAAGTATAAAAAAATCAAATAAAGTTTTGACTATGCTTCCGTTTTCTTATTCTTATGGTCTATCAGTGATTAATACCCACTTAGAAAGTGGGGCACAAATTTTTTTAAATAATAATTCTGTTTTTAGTAAAGATTTTTGGATTAATCTTAAAAAAAGTAAATCTAATTCGATATATGGTGTGCCGCAAACATATCTTTTTCTAAAAAAACTTAAATTTCAAAAATTTCTGAATAAAAACATTGAATATTTTTTATTAGCAGGTGGTAAATTAGACACAAGTGAAATAAATTTTTTCTACGAAATTCTTAAAAAGAAAAAAATAAAATTTTTTGCTATGTATGGTCAGACTGAAGCAAGTCCAAGAATGTCTTATTTTTTGATAAATAAAAATTTGAAAAAAATAAATAGCATTGGTAAACCGTTAAAAGGTTGTAAATTTCAAATATTAGATCATAAAAAGAGAGTCTTAAATAAGTCTGGTGACATAGGTGAGTTAGTTTTTTATGGTAAAAATGTTTCATTAGGTTATGCGAAAAATTATAAAGATCTTAAAAAGGGTGATGTCAACAAAGGTAAACTTTTTACTGGGGATCTTGGTTACTTCGATAATGACGGATTTTATTATATAGCGGGAAGAAAAAAAAGAATTTCCAAAATTTTTGGCAATAGAATTAATCTTGATGAAATTGAATATTGTCTATCAAAAAGACAAATCGATACAAGTATAAATATTAATGATAGTTTTTTAGATATAATGTTAGAAAAACGTTTTTCACATAAAACTGATCTAATTAGAGATATAATTCAAAAGGAATATAGTATTAATAAAAATTTTATTAAGATAAATTTGTGTGAGAAACTAAAAAAAAATAAAAAAGTAATTTTTTAACAATGAATATTGATCAATACGTTCAATTGGAGCCTTTTTCTTTAGAAAGAAATGAAAAGAGCAAATTATTTAGTAATTTTATAAGAGAGCTTACCAATTATCATTACAATAATAATATTTATTATAAAAATTTACTAGATAATATTAATTATGATTTTGAAAATGATAATTTAAATTCGATCCCTTTTGTACCCACAAGATTATTTAAAAATTTTAATTTAATGAGTATTAAGGAGTCAGAAGTTTTTAAAATTCTACAATCGTCAGGCACATCTCAAAATGGAAGGTCTAAAATTTTTTTGGATAAAAATAATGCAAAACTTTTAACAAAAATTTTAAGTAAAATTGTGAGTTTTTTTATTGGTGATGAAAGAATGCCACTATTAATAATTGACTCTAATCCGATGTTTGATCGTTCACAATTTGATGCTAAAATTGCTGCGTACAATGGTTTTTCAATTTTTGCGAAAAATGTCACTTATATATTAAATGAAAAAAAGGAGATTGATTACGCAGTATTTAAAAATTTTTTAGAAAAATACTCAGGAAAAAAATTTTTGATATTTGGATTTACCAGCAATGTTTACGAACAACTTTTTTTAAATTTGAGAGAAAAAAACTTTTCAAAAAAAGATTTTGCAGGCTCAGTCTTAATTCATGGAGGAGGTTGGAAAAAAATGGAAAATATATCTGTTAATAATCAAAAGTTTAGAAGTAACTTGAAAAACAAATTTCAGTTTAAAAATATTCTAAATTATTATGGTTTAATAGAACAGACTGGCTCCATCTTTTTTGAATGTGAAAAATGTAATTCATTTGTTACAAGCATTTATTCAGATATTTTGATTAGAGATGAAAATTGGAAAATAATCGAAGATGGTAAAAAAGGATATGTTCAATTATTTTCACTTTTACCGAGAAGTTATCCGGGCCATAGTATTTTAACTGAGGATATAGGTCAGATAATCAATAACGATTGTGCCTGTAAAAAATTTGGTAAGAGATTTTTAATCCATGGGAGAAAAAAAACCTCAGAACTTAGAGGATGTAGTGATGTATAAAATTTTAAATTCAAAAAATGTAAAATTTATTTTTGGAAATAGAACCATATACGATATTTCATTACTTCCGTTTTGTGATTTAATAATTGATTTTGTTTCTGAATTATCAAAAATTTTAACAAATAAAAATAATTCAAAAAAATTTCCGGATATTGTTTCTTTAGCTTTTTGGTGCAGAAAAAAAAATTTAATAAGATTTAATTCTGAAAATAATGAAAAGGCAAGAGGTCTAATTTTTCATATTACTCCATCAAATATTCCGACAAATTTTGCATACTCTCTTTTATTTGGACTTTTAAATGGAAACGCAAACATTGTAAAAGTTTCCTCAAAAGAATTTGAACAAGTTAAAATTTTTTCTAATGCATTAAAATTATTGGTCAAAAAAAAAAAATTTGAAATTTTTAAGAAAATGATAAAAATAGTAAGATATGAAAACAATGAAAAATTTACTCAAGAAATTTCATTAAAAAGTGATGCAAGACTTATTTGGGGAAGTGACCAAACTATTGAAAAAATAAAATCGTTTAAGACGAAGATAAATACTATAGATATTGTTTTTTCAGATAGATATTCGTTCAGTATATTTGATATAAAAAAAATTTCTAAGCTTAATGAATATGATTATAAAATTTTTATTAAAAATTTTTATAACGACACTTATTCAGTCGATCAAGATGCCTGTTCATCACCCCATTTGATTTTTTGGCTTAACAAAAATGATAAAGCAAAAAAAGCTTTCTGGACCGAGGTATTTAAATATGCAAAAGAAAATTATGATAATAGGGGAAGTCTTATAAATGAAAAAAACATTTTGAATCATCAAAATCTTATGAAATTAAAAAAAATTAAAAAAATTTTAAATTTTGAAAATTTTTTGAATGTAATTTCCCTTAAAAATATCGAATTACCTCTAGATGAATATAGAGGAAAAATGGGTTATTTTTTTGAATATGATATTAAAGATATAAAGGAAACTCTAAAATTTATAAATCAAAAATGTCAGACAATTACATATTATGGAATTGAAAAAAAAAATTTTATAAACCTTATAAAGCAATTAAATAAAAAAGGTATTGATAGAATTGTTCCAATTGGTCAAGCACTTAATATCAATTTGATATGGGATGGTTTTGAAATTAATAAAATTCTTAGAAGAAAAATAAATTTATCATGAAAAAATATTCACTTGATAAAAAGAAAATAGAAAAAATCCAGAAAAATAGAGACCCTTATCTTATGATCGATTACGCCTCAGAGGTAATTCCTGGAATAAGTGCAAAAGGATATAAAGATCTCAAAAATGATGAATGGTTTTTTAAAGTTCATTGGGAAGGAGACCCAAATATGCCAGGAATGTTGCAATTAGAGTCAATAGTTCAAATGTCGGCATTAGCGTTATTGATTTTACCTGGTAACGAGGGGAAAGTTGTTTATATAACTACATGTAGTAATATAAAATTTGTAAAGAAAGTATTACCTAATTGCAGATTTATGGTTGAAACTTTTATAAGGTCTTTTAAAAGAGGTATGGCAACATGCGAAGGTTATGCGTATGTAAACAAAGAACTTGTTTGTTCAGCAAAATTTAATCTTGTTGTTCCACATTTGATTGAAAAGTATAAAATTAAATAATAGAATAAATAATGCCTATAGCTTCATCATTATTAAACAAGCCAAGACTAGTCAAAAAATTGAAGGATTTTTATGATTATGTTCAAAAAAATGATGGAAAAGTTGGCACCAAAACTCGAGGTATAGACCTTAATTTTAATAATGCATGTAATTTAAGATGTAAATACTGTTTTACTAATTCGCCAAAAGGTGATCATGTAAAAGAGTATTTAGACTATAAAGCAATAGCAAGACTTGCTGATGAGGCAGACGAATTAGGTTATTTTGAGTTTGACTTACAAGGTGGTGAATTACTTTTGCAACCAAAAAAACTTTTTCAAGTGTTAGAAGCAATAAAGCCAGAAAGATTTTATTTATATCTTACAACGAATGGATATTTCTTAGATGAAGCTATGGCTAAAAAGCTTGCGGATTATAAAGTTAGCCGAGTTTCTGTAAGCATAGACAGTATGGATGAAAAAATTCATGACGAAATAAGGGGAAGAAAAGATTCTTGGAGAAGAGCTCTTGAGGCTCTTAAGCATGTAAAAAACAATGGAATGGATCCATATTTAAATATAACTGTTGGACATTACAATGCTAATACTGATCATTTGAAGCAACTTTTAGATTACTCAAAAAATAATAATTACAAAACACTTTTAAACGTTGCTGTACCTGCGGGTATGTGGCAACAAATGGATGACATTATTTGCGATGATAATGACAGAGAATACTTAAGGAAAATGAGAAAAGAGTATAAAAATTTAGTGAGAAATATTTGGAATCCTTTTGATAAAAATCACGAAAAAATATTAGGATGTACAACTGTAAATAGACTTTACATTACACCACTTGGTGATGTATTGGCATGCCCATATGTGCATATTAAGTTAGGAAATATTTTTGAACAATCTTTAAAAGAAATAGTAGATTATGGTTTTAAAATTAAATATTTTAATAACCACAGCAACCTTTGTCTAGCTGGTGAGGATAAAGATTTTATAAACAAATTTATGAAACATTCTGGTCAATCAATTTTTAAGCCTGCGTTAGCAAGTGAAATTTTCAAAAAAGAAGATTTTATAAACTAAAAATGTTGCTTCAAAATAAAGTAGCAGTAGTTACAGGCGCAAATAAAGGCATTGGAAAAAAAATAGTCGAGATTTTTAGTGACAATGGTGCAGAAATTTTTGCCTTTTCCAGAACCTCTTCTGACTCATTTTTAGACTTTGTGGAAAAATTAAAAATAAAAAATAAGTCCTCAATTCATGTCATTAATATGGATTTAGAAAATAGTGAGTCTATAAATAATGCATTCGAGAAATTAAAAAAATTTGATAAAAAAATAGATGTATTAGTTAATAATGCTGCAACTATTAAAACATCTCTTTTTCAAATGACTACAGCTGGTCAATTAAAAGAAACATTTAATATTAACTTTTTTTCTCAAGTTTTATTTACCCAAAAAATGATAAAAATTTTAAATAAAAAAAAATCTAGTATAATTTTTACCTCCTCAACATCAGGATCAGACGGTAATATTGGCAGAACATCATATTCAGCCTCAAAAGCAGCAATTAATAATTTAACCAAGGTTTTATCAAAAGAGCTTGGAAGATTAAATATTAGAGTAAATGCAGTTGAACCTGGGCTTACAGATACAGATATGCTGAAAAACAATACCGAAAACAAAATTATTGAAAAGATAAAAAATAATAACATTTCCCTCGGCCGTATTGCTAAACCAGAGGAAATAGCTAACTCGATACTATTTTTAGCAAGTGATTTGTCGAGTTATATTTCTGGTCAAGTAATAAGAGTAGATGGGGGCTTATATAATTATTAAATGAGTGATAAAAAAAAGAGTTTAAATTTTTCAAATAAAATTAGGAAGAATATTTTGAAAATGGGTTTTTTTGCGGGCTCAAAAAGTGCTCATTTGGGTGGAGCATTATCTATTTCAGATATAATTTCTTATTTATTTTCCAATATGACTTTTACAAGTAAAGAGGGTGATGAAGAAAATAGAGATAGATTTATTTTAAGCAAAGGGCATTCCTGCCTAGCTTACTATTCAGCATTATTTGAAATTGGTTTCTTAAATGACAATGATCTAAAAAGTTTTGAACAAGATGATAGTGATTTGTTAGGACATCCAGTTGCTAATAAAAAGATAGGCATTGATTTTTCTACTGGCTCATTGGGCATGGGGTTATCACTTGGAGTTGGTGTAGCGATTTCTTTAAAAAAGAAAAAAATTAATAAGAAAGTATTTGTAATTTTAGGAGATGGAGAGTGTAATGAGGGTTCAGTTTGGGAAGCAGCAATGGCAGCTTCTAAATTTAATTTAGATAATCTTGTAGTAATCGTTGATAAGAATAACTTTCAACAAACCGGAACGACTCTTGACATTATGCCAAATGAAAAACTAGAAGCAAAGTGGAAAAGCTTTGGTTGGAATACTCAAAGCATAGATGGTCATGATTATGATCAAATAGAAAATTATTTCACAAAAATTGATTTAAATTCTAAGGCTCCAAACGCTTTAATAGCGAATACTATTAAAGGAAAAGGAGTTAGTTTTATTGAAAATGACAATAACTGGCATCATGCTGTTTTAACAAAAAAAAATTATGAGGATGCTTTAACGGAGCTAGAAAAAGATGCCACTTAACATTGACGAAAAAAAAATTAAATTATGGTCTACTATTGGTCCACGTGCATCATTTGGAATGTCAGCATTAGACTTAATTAAAATTTTCCCGAAATTAATGATTTTGACCTGTGATGTTTCAACTTCGGCTGGCCTTGATAGATTTAGAAAATTACACACAAATAATTATTTGGATTTAGGAATTGCTGAACAAAATTTAATTGGTGTTGCTGCAGGTATGGCAAGCGAAGGTTATAATGTTGTAACGACAACATTTGCACCTTTTCAAGTGATAAGATGTTGTGAACAAATTAAAGTAAACGCTGGGTATATGAAGCAAAAAATAAGTATGGTAGGAATTGCAAGTGGTTTAGTTTTGGGAAATTTGGGTTTCACTCATTGTTGTATTGAAGATATTGGAATTATGAGATCCATCCCGAATATTAATATAATTTCCCCAGCAGACTCACTTGAGACAATTAAGGCTTTTGAGGCTGTTTTAAAAAGCGAGAGATCTTCTTATATCAGAATCACAGGGGCACAAAATAATCCAATAGTTTATGATCAAGATTATAAATTTGAAATTGGTAAGGCATTAAAATTAGTGGAGGGAGAAGAGGTGGTGATATTTTCCAATGGGTCATTGGTAAGTGAGGCTTTAAATGCAAGTAAAGAATTGAAGAAAGAAAAAATCAATGTTTCAGTAATAAATATGCACACTGTAAAACCTATTGATAGAGAAATAATTATTAGAGAAGCGAAAAATTCAAAACTTTTTATATCCATCGAAGAACATAATATTATAGGAGGTCTTGGCAGTGCTATTGCAGATGTTTTATCTGAATTGGATCATCATCCTAAGTTGATAAAACTCGGTATTTCAGACACTTATTCTAAAGGTGGGAGTTATGATTTTTTGAAAAAAAAACATGGATTAGATAAAGAAACAATAGTAAATACTGTCAAAAAAAATCTTAATGAATAATAACAAGGTATACATTCAAACTTTTAAAGAATCTCTTTCCGTTGATGAGTCGGTAATTAATGAAAATTTAAAATATAATGAAATCCCTGAGTGGGACTCGATTGGACATATGACTCTTATGTCAGGTCTAGAAGAGGCTTTTAAAATAAGTTTAGAAACAGACGATATAGTTGACTTTAGCTCATTTAAAAAAGGTAAGGAAATTTTAAAAAAATATAAAGTAGAATTTTAAACTTCTACAAATTTTAAAATTAAATGAATTATAAAAATTATTTAGCAAAAGAAGTTAAAATTCAAAATTTCAAAATATCTAAAAATAGTAAAACTTTTATTGTAGCTGAAATTTCTGCAAACCATGGTGGAAAAATTAAAAATGTATTTAGATCTATAGATTATTTAAAGAAAATAGGAGTGAATGCAGTCAAGATACAAAGTTACGAGGCTGATACACTTACTCTAAATTCAAAAAGTAAAAGATTTTTTATTAATGATAAATCAATCTGGAAAGGTAAATATCTTTATGACCTTTATAAATCTGCGCAGACCCCTTTCTCTTGGCATAAAAGAATATTTAATTATTCTAAGAAAAAAGGAATTGTTTGCTTTTCATCACCTTTTGATAAAAATTCAGTTAATATTCTTGAAAAGTTAAAGTGTCCTGCATATAAGATTGCTTCTCCAGAAATTCAAGATTTAGATTTGATTGGTTACATTGCAAAAAAAAGAAAACCAATAATTATAAGCACAGGAATAGCAGATATAGATGATATAGAGCTTGCACTTAAAGAATGTAAAAAAAATAAAAATAACAAGATAATTTTATTAAATTGTATTTCTAGTTATCCAGCTAGAAGACATGAATTGAATTTGAATTATATAAATCTCTTAAAAAATTATACAGATTTG
>MDSZ01109702.1_pt1 | contig 10912 bp, 2 predicted proteins | sample 811201 | NCBI WGS metagenome assembly MDSZ01 (sample SAMN05326647, study PRJNA326480) | marine metagenome | isolation source: seawater | place: Indian Ocean: North | collected 2010 | reverse complement strand
TTCAGCTATATAGGATCTCTGCCTAGTTCCTGATGAGTTTTCAGTAGATACTGTGGGAGAGATAGTTTCAACTTCTGCAAGTATTCCTCCAAAGTCATTAGCTGGATAAGCATCTACTTCTACTTTTGCAGACATACCTGCTTTTATTGGAGCACTCACTCTTGAGGGGATTGATGCTTTTACTATTAATTCATTATCTGGAACTATAGTAATAACAACATCATTTGCCATTATTCTTTCTCCAGGACTTTGATATTTAATATTTTGAATAAAACCTCTCACTGGAGCTCTAATTTTGAAGCGATTTATCTTAGCTTCTAGTTCTAAAATTTGTGTGGACAATTGTTCTAATTGTTCTGCATTTTGATAAAGAGTACTATCTTTCTCCACTAAAGTAGAATCAAAATTCAATCTTAAACTCTTTAATTCTGATTCCTTCTGCATTAATTCAATCGTAGAGAATGCACCTTCGTTTTCTAATTTTCTAAGTCTTGAGAAGATATCCTCTTTAATTTGTATCTGCGTTTTCAATTGATTAAGTTTATAGTCATAAGACTTAAAGAGATTTTTTCTTTGAAATTCAACAAAGGATAATCTTTTTTTCAAACTATTTAATCTTGCCAATGTTTCATCATCTTCATAAATTAATAAAATATATCCTTCTTCTACAAATTGATTTGGAGAGACCAAAACTTCTGTGATTTTACCTGGATCCATAGCGCTTACCTGGACTTCAGGTGTTACGGTGGTTAGCTCTCCTGATAATATTATTGTCTCTTCAATTTTTGTAAATACAGACCAGAGAAATAAAGTAATTGTTCCTGTACCTAGAGTCCAAATAAAGATTCTTGACCAAATTGGCGGAGGGGGTAAAAGAGTTGAATCACCAGAAAAATCTTTTTGTGAACTACTTAAAAAGGGAAGATTATTTTTTAAATAAGAAATAATCTTGATTGAATATTTATTTTCAAAAGCTTTATTAATATAAATTTTTGAATAAATAAATGCAGTCTTTTTTGACTTATTTAACTTCTTGAAAATTGATTTTTTTATCCTATTAGAGAGTTGTAAATATTGTTTCTTTTGAATAGATAAATTTTTCGAGGAATTGATTAATTTATTGAGATTATCCTTTTCAAAAAAATCAAAAATAGAGAATTTAAATTTATTAAAATAATATTTAGAACTTTTTTTTATTTTATTTATTTTATTTTTAAACATTAATTAGTTTTCATTAAATTGAGTTTGATAAAGAGCATAATATCTTCCTCTTTCTTTCATGAGATTTTCATGTGAACCAATAGAGTCAATCTTTCCCTGGTGCATTACTATTATTTTATCTGCATCTACAATTGACGATAATCTATGAGTAATCATAAGTAAAGTTCGACCCTTAAATTCTTTTCTCAGGTTTTTAACAACTTGTTTTTCTGTATCCACGTCTAATGCAGAAGTTGCTTCATCTAGAACAACTAAATTTGGATTTTCCAATAACATTCTTGCTAAAGCAACCCTTTGTCTTTGACCTCCTGATAAACCGCTACCTTTTTCACCTATAGGAGTTCCGTATCCATATGGCAAATTCATTATAAAATCGTGCGCGCAAGCAGACTTTGAAGCATTAACAACATCCTCTGTTGATGATTCAGGATTACCTAATGCAATATTACTGAAAACAGTTCCTTCAAACAGCATACAATCTTGAGGTACAAAACCAATTTGCTTTCTTAGGGTGTAGAGATCTACTTTAGTTATGTCGAAATTATCAATCAAAAGTTTTCCTGTGCTAGGTCTATATAGTCGAGGTATCATTTTCAGGAAAGAACTTTTTCCGCAGCCACTTTGACCAACTAATCCCACAAAAGAACCTTCTGTTATTTCTAAATTTATAGAGTTCAGAACAGGTTGTGCTGTGGATGAGTAAGTAAAACTTAAATCTTTCGCTAATATTGATCCTTTAATTTCAGGCATATCAATATTTTTATCTTCATTTTCCAAAACTTCTAAAGGCTGATTTACTATATCCCCTACTCTTTGTAAGGAAAGAGACATTTCTTGGAATTGTTGCCAGGATCCTGAAAGTCTGAGCATTGGCGCTGTAACCATTCCACTTATTATTCTGAAAGCAATTAATTGACCTAAGGTAATTTCATTTTTAATGACTAGCCATGCACCAATCCCTATTACTGAAATATTGGAAAGTTTATTGATTAATTGTCCAGCATTTTGGCTCGAAGTATTTGCAAGGATTGCTTTAAATCCTTGATTAATTGCTCCTAGATGCCTATCTTCCCATTGCCTTCTCGCGTTGAATTCTGCATTTTGTAATTTTATAGTATGAATACCTCCAAGAATTTCAACTAATAAAGCATTTGTTCTTGCTTGAGCTTCAGCTCTTAATCTTATGAGTCTTTGTGTAATTGGAGTTACACCAACTGTAACTAAGAATAATAATGGGATAGAAATCAGAACAATACTAGTTAGCAATGGACTATAAAATATCATTACTGAAAAATAAAGAGCAGAAAAAATAGCGTCTAGAACAACTGTTAAAGCAGTACCAGTTAAAAAACTTCTGATATTTTGTAATTCATTCAATCTGCTAGAGAGTTCACCTACGGGTCTGGAGTCAAAAAACCTAGCGTTTAATCTTAACATTCTAGACAAAATAGCAGAGCCAATTCCTATGTCTATACGATTTGATATTTCTACAAATTGAAATGTCCTCAAACTACTAAACATTATTTCCAAAAGTGCGAATAAAACCATCAGAATAACAAGAGGAGTTAAAGCATCAGTAGCACCTTTTGATAAAACTCTATCTATTATTTGCTGAAATAACATAGGAGTCGCTAATTGAAACAACTGTGTAAGAAAACTTGCTGCAAACACCTCAACTAATTGACTTCTAAATTTTTTTACATAAGGTATCATCCATCCAAGATTAAAACGCTTTTTAGGAGTATTTAAACCAACTTCAACAGTTATTAATTGAGGTACTTCCTTAAATCTTTTTTTGGATTCTTCAATGTTTAAAATATGCATTCCTGTTATGGGACTAAACAAATACAAAAATCGCGTTGTGGTTTTCAAAATTAAATTGCAATTGTTATCTTGATCAATCCAGATAGAGGGCGATGGTAGAAGTAATGGATTATCCATATTTATATTGATAACCCTTACAGTTAAGCCGTATCTATCTAGTAGAGTAACAAGATTTAATTTGTATGATTTTTTTTGTTCTTCTATAATCTTTGCCCCTCTTTTAATACTTTCAGATCGAGTAGGCATATCAAAGTAATTTACTAACATTAATATTGATGCGTAATAACTTTCTTCACGGTTTTTGCCTCTAATTAAGTTAAAACCGGTTTTGTAATTTTTGTCTTTTTCATTAATAAATTTTTCCCTACTATCCCTTTTTTTACTTTCATTAACTATTGATTCAGATAAATTAGTATTTTTTTGAATATTAATTTGATCTGCATTATTAAGAATTTCTAATTCAATTTCTTCATTTCCCTTAGATGTTTTATACCCTTCTACCTTGACTTCAAGAATTCTTGGTAAATAATTTAAAAAAAATTTTTTACATATTTCTTTCGTAATTATCTGACCATAAGAAAAACCTAAATAAGGGTTGTCTAAATAAATTAATATATTATTTCCAGAAATTTTTTCAAGTTTAGTGACAATATTACTATTTTTAAAAATTTCATCATAATTTTTTTTTATTAAAAGAGAATTTATCACATTATTGCCATCTAATATTTTTTTTATGTATACAATTTCATATGGAGAAATACTAAACTTTAAAAGGTTAAAAATTAAATTTTTTTTTCTCTCTTCAATTTCTGATGAATTAAAACTAATTATTTCACATTTTTCATTTGCCCTAACTTCCTCATTCAAATTGTTATCTAAAAACTCAGATAAACCAAAAAGGTAAGGAGCCTTATCAATTAATAAAGTTTGAGAATTAAAAATTTTGAAATTGTCTATAATTCTTATAGAACCTTCAGTTACTATTGATATTGTGCCTTTTGAAGATGATGCTGAGTATATTATGGATCCTATTTTAACCGTTCTTTTTTGAAAATCTTTACCTATTATCTTTATTATAGAATTGTATTTTTCTTGAGTTAATTTCATTTATCATTAAATTTATTTATCGTTTGTTCATATATTTCAGATGACAATTTTCTTATTTTAGAACTCAATAGCATAGAACCTAATGTCAATTTAGTTGACTCATTAAACTCACTATCAAATCTGTACTCTAATCTTAAAATAGCAAACCATTTATCAATTGCAAATGGTTTAAATAACTGTTTTGGATTGGCATTTCTTAGTCTTGATGCTATTTCTGGGTGAGGAACTGTAAGATCACATGGCCCTATAATCCCTTGAGTTTTAGACTCAGGTCCTTGACTATATTTTTTTGATGCATATCCAAAATCCAATTCATTAGACTCTATTGAGTAATAAATATGTTGAGCAAGATCCTCATCATCAACTCTTATAAGACTATATAAAACCCTATCCAATCTATCTTTATATCTTAGAAATAATGCCTCACCATTTCCATCAATTAATTTATTAATTATACATCTTCTTTTATATCTAAATTGAGCATATTCGATAAGAGATAATGAATCCGAAGCTAGTAAATTTATTCTTTGCCATTTAATTAAATCTTTTCTATCCTTGATTTTTAGTTCATTCATCAAACCTTGAACAGCTTCTTCGTCAGGAATATCAATTTTTTCATTTTCAAAATTGAATTCATTTACAAATCTTAATTCGCCTTGGATTCTTGATAAAGGATCAATAAGATTACCCATTGCCAATAATTTCATTAATAATTTTTCAAAATTTTTATCCATATAAAATTTTTAATCAATATATTAAGAAAAAAGTTTATTGATTGGAAGATGAAGACTTTCACAACAATCAACGATATGAGCCAACATAGTCATGTCAGTTACACTAATATCAGTAGCACTTGTATTCTCAATCAGGTTAACTAAACTTGAGGAAATAATTTTGTTGTATTTATTTTTTTGATCAACATACATTAATAGATTATCGTTAATCCAAGTTTTCCAATTTATATCAAATGAATTTATATCTTGATAATTAGATTGTACTTTTTTTAATGCGTCTAAAAATAACCCTGGCTTACTAGATTTTAGAAAGACTTTATAAAGTAAAGATTTGTTTTTTAAATCAAAACCATTAATAGGTTGGATATATTCATCTTCAAAAATATCTTCAATATATATCAGTTCTAATTTATTGAAAGATTTTGTTATTTTATATTTTTTACCCATTGATGAGACAAAACTCCATTGTCCTGAAAAATAAGGATTTCTTCTAAGTAAATCCAATTTGTAGTCAATATTTATATTTTTTGCAATGGGACTAACAATCCTCTCTCCAGCTATTGGTAAAAACATTAATGTTAGGAATCCTAAAAATCCATTATTATTATATTCTTCGAAGAAACTATCAAAAGAATCTTTTAACTTTTGCAAGTTATTTTTATTAGTAGTTATTAAATTTGTGAAATTTGCATTTAGATTATTTAGCGGCTTAATATTAGGAATTTCAATATCGGATATTATGGCACTTTTAAGTTCCTTTATTTTAGAAACTCCAGGGATTAAAGGTAATAATTTTTCTAATCTGGTTATAGAGGTTTTTTTAATATCAGGTAATAAAGTTTTTTTTACATCATTAAAACTTTTTGATTTTCTAATAGATAGGTTATTTACATTAGCCACTGAATCAGATGAAATATTATTAGAAATTAAATTCGAAAAATTATTTATATTTTCTTCATTGGTGTCTATTGGTATTAATGGGTCACCTATTATGAATTCTCTAGAATCAGTATCGAAAAAACCTTGATCCAATAAAAACATAGAAATTATATCAACAGTACCATTTTCGTCTGTATCAACTAAAAAGGCAGATCCATCTATTTTTGAAACATCATAATTAGAGAAATTGAAATCTGTAATATCATTTGATCTGCTAAAAAAATCTAAACTAATAGCATTATTTTTATCTGAATAATCAACAATCTCATAATTTAGATTTTTCAACCAAGCATCTAGATCTCCATCTGTACTTGAGTTAAAAGTTAAAGTTTTAGATTTAAAAATATTTGGTATATTGACAGAATTGGTTTTTATTAATTGATCAATATCAGCACCTCCTTCTTCCAAATATATATCTACAAAAGCACCTTGCTTCTCGTTGGTTTCTAAAGTAAATTCTAATTGACCAATAGGACTATCCAGAAAATCCTTTTCTCCTAATAAATCCTGAGAATTTATAATTATTTGATCTGATAACTCTTGCTGCTCTGAATTAAGTAGTAGCAACTCATCTTCTGACATGGAATCCAATAAAACTAAAGGAGAATCAATATCGCTATTATTGAATATTGTCGCAGAACCATTAGAAATTCTTTCTATAAAATTATTCCTATTCTTATCTTTAATATTTAATCTTGAAAAAATATTTATTAAGTCCTTTTCTTGATCAGATAATGATTGATTATTTTCAAATCTAGAAAAGATATCTTTTACTTCTGTTGAATTTAGCTCATTAATTAATGAAATACCATTTATTAAGTTTTGGGTATTTTCATTATCAACAATGTTTACTCTTAAAGATCCTTTTACCTTTGCATTTTTATCTCCAAATTGATATGAGCTATCTTCAGCAGTTATTAAAATTCTATGGTTACCTAGAGGCAGATCTCTGAAACTTTCTACATTATTATTTAGTGAAATATTACCATTTGACTGATCTAAAATAATAAGACCTTTGAGTTTTTCAGGAAGATTAATTCTCCAATTTAATAAATCATTTTTATCATCGTCATTAAAGCTATCCGAAAGATTAAATAATATATTATTAGAATCTTGATGAAGATTAAAATTATTATCTATTTTTATTGGCTTGGGAGGCAGGAAATTTGGAGGATTATTTCTAATAGGTAGCCAAATTTTAGAAATAGGAGATTCAACAGAATCAAAGTCTTCATTTGTATCATCTACCACTCTCGTTGTAGTCCATATTTCTATTGGAATACCGTATTTTATATCATTTGATAAATTACTTGGAAAACTATAAAAGATGTTAGGGTCAATCTCTAGCTTTAGGTCGCCTAAATCACCAAAATTATTACCCGAATGAAAGGATAATTTATTTATATTTATTTGATGTATAAGTTCATCCTCGCCTGCATTGGTGGTTGATATAATTTCTCTTATATTTTCTAAATTAGAAATAACTGCACTATTTTTAGATTTGATTTTTAAATTAATAAATAATTCATCACCTGAAGAATCTAATAATTCGGGAGAGTTAATGTTTAGAGCATTAGCAATATTAAAACTTATATTTTTATTAATTATATTTCCTAAATTTTCATTTTTTAGTTGATTTTTATCAGTGCCACTTGTAAGGAGAGTAACTTCTGCTTTAGGCATGAAGTTAGCTTGAAAGATAGGGGACTCTGTTTTTAGATTACCTTTGTCAGTGGCAGTTATTTTGAATTTTGGTGAAACTATATCTTTTAGTCCTCTAGGTGGATCAAATTTAAATCTTATATTCCCTTTCTTATCAGATTGTATTGAAATTGTATTTAAGAATTTTGGGTCGTTATAGATATCATCTTTATCTGCTGCTTCTATTCCTAAAGTAAGATTATCTGAATTAATCAAGTCTGGATCACTAAAAAGATTAAAGATTTTTGAAATTTCAGAACTATTTTCAAATCTTTTATTTTTGATTAATTCTTGAATTTTAGAAATCTCATTAAAATTTAAAGTGGGTTTTTCATTAAGATCTTCAATATTAATAAAAAGTTCAGCAGTAACACTTTCTCCAGATTGATCCTTAGCTTTAATTTTAATTTTATAAAGACCTACTTCATCATTCCCTGGAGCAAGTATTTCAATATCAGCCCCTTCCTGATTAGAAACTGAATGAATAATACTATTATTCTGATCTAAAGATTCTGCATTTCTAGTAGTAAACCCGTCTCTAAATTCACCTATACCTGGTGTAATTGAAATCATCATTTTTAAATCAGGATTATTTACGAGAACTTCAAAACTAGCTATTAGATCATCTTCTATATCGCCAATAGAATCGCCTATTCCTAAATCAGGAGCGGCACCGGCCTCTATCCTGAAACCGTTACTTTCCCTAATAATGTTATTAAATAAAGGAAGATCACTAGATATTTTGATGGAGTTATCCACTATAGATAATGATTTACTTACGAGCACATCAAAATCAGCTCCTACTAAGCCCTTGATAGTAGAGTTTCTATTATCTGAAGCCACTATCTTAACTTTCAATTTAGTGTTTTCACTGAGTGTGTTTAATTCCTTAACTCCTATTTCTTCTGAAAACTCTCCATTTTTATTTTCCTTATAAAAAATTGGTCTAATTAGAAATTTCTCATCATTTTCAGGTACTTGACTAGTTTTATAAGAAAGATTTATCCAATCTGGATTTTCTATAGATTTTTCAATGTCTCCCTCAATCTTTGAAACATCAATAAGTTCATAGCTTAATGAATCTCCGTATGGGAAGTCCTCATCTTCAAATAATATGCCAGGATTAAATCTTTCATAAGAAGATTGCATTACATGAGGTACTCCATTTTCAACTTTTTTGAATGAAGATAAATCAGGATTTTTTACTAAAGTAGGCGGATCGTTAATATTTTGTACATCTAATATTAGCCTGTAAGTGATAGTTTTCCCAGACTGATCAAAAGCATTGAAATCGAGAGAACTAATGCCGATATCCCCAATTTTTGGATTCCCTTTTAAAATACCTCCTGTTTTGCCTTCAACGGTTTCTAGATTTAGCCATGGAGGTAATACAGGTCTAATTTCCTCTATAGTGTCTGATACATCAGGGTCAGTAAATAGATCTAATAGATTTAAATTAAATTCAGTTTTGTCAGGTATCAAATTAAAATTTTCTTGCCAGAGAGATTGATTGATTTTGGTTGCTTCTGATCTATTAACTGTTGGGGGTTCATTTACGTTAATGATGTTGATTTTTAATTTAATTGAAGAGTTTGTTCCTTGATTGTCTATAGCTTTTAAATAAATAAAATTAATCCCAAGTTCTTGCTTTGTTTTAGGATCTATAAATAAGGTTCCGTTTGTCAATGAAGCTAAATTTTGAATTTCTTCTGACCAAGTTAAACCGTCATTACTAATTTGGAAATTTAATGAATCTCCATGTTTTTTATCTAGGTCATCAAAAGTATTTGATAAATCAATAATTCTAGTTTGATCAAGAAACATTGTATTTTCAAATTCTTTTATATCGCCTGTAGTAATTTCATTCCAATTAGATGGTAATTTTATGAAGTTTGGGCTTTGATTTGTATTTCCTACCTCAATCTTTACCTCTTGTTGAACTTGTCCACCTAATGGATCTATCGCCTTTATCAAAAGTGTATGTATTCCAACATGATCGTTATTGGCATTCGCAGATAAAATTCCGTTATTGTCTATCGAGAGCCAACTCGGTAATTCAGTAAAAACATTATCTTCATTTTTAAATTCAACTTGTATTTTTAAATCACTAAGTTTATTATCATGATCAAAAAATCTTCCTTTTAAGTTCCAGTATTTTAATATCCCTTCATCCGCTCGATCTAGATCATTCAAATTAATTATTATTGGATCATCATTTACTGGTACTAAAGAAGCTTTTACTAATACTTTTTGGGTCGATTTTTCTTCAAGTGATTCGTTCCCAATACTAATAGACCTAACATTAAATTCAACTATTCCATTAATATTTTCAGGGGTAGATAGATATAAAGTTTCCCATCTACTATAAGGAAGTTTAAGTTCCTGGGTAAGTTCACCTGAGTCATTTAAATTTAAGGGAGAAGAAAAGTTAGAACCTGAGTCGTCTGAATCAAGTTTTTCAAGAATCTTAGAGCCTTGTGGTAAATCACTTAATTCTAGAAATAATGTCTGCCCAATCCCTTTATCTCTATGTTGCGATAATATTGAGCCACCAAGATTAGTTAAGACAGGGAAAGGGATATCTTCTTGTCCCTGAATTGTCCCAGAAACCTGTAATAGGGGAACTTTAACTATTATTTTTTCTAAATTAGCTTTGATTATTAGTTGTGTAGGTGAACCAATTGATTGGGAATTATTTTCTGAAGATTTTGGTGATATTGAAATTAATAGATCATCAGTTATCTTATCTAAGAAAAGACTCAAATTATTAAGGTATTTATTCTTAACTTCGTATGTTCCTCTTGATTCTTGGTGGGGTACATTTAGAAGTACTTGTTCAGGAAATTGAATTACCTCTCCATCGCTATTGATTGCTGAAATGAGTACACTATATTCCTCAGAATCAACATCATCACTTTCTACAATAAATCCTAATTCATGCAAACTAACCCAACCATTACTATTGATTTCTATCTTCTCTTGGGAAGGATTTTTAAAAGTTAATGTGGGAGGGTCAGCTATAGCGAGAACTTCTATTTCACAATTTACTTTCTTAGATAATGCGTCTTCTCCTGCACCCTTTGGCGAACTTATGGTGTAGAAATCAAATGAAAACTTTCCAGAACTATTTGATATAGGTTTAATAAAATAATCATCTAAATTATTAATTATTATTTCTTCAGTTTGACTTGTTACTTTTATATTATTTTCTTTATCATAAATTTCTAAATTGGAATTTATGTTTTCAAAAACATATCTAAGTTTATCTGTTTGGCTGTATGGATTTATTCTAAATAATTTAGAGATTGGTTCACCTAATGAATCCTCTTCTAAAGTTAAGTCAAGAAATTCAATATCAGCTGGTCTAGCATTTTTGTCAAATGGGA
>MDSZ01229870.1_pt1 | contig 10913 bp, 11 predicted proteins | sample 811201 | NCBI WGS metagenome assembly MDSZ01 (sample SAMN05326647, study PRJNA326480) | marine metagenome | isolation source: seawater | place: Indian Ocean: North | collected 2010 | reverse complement strand
GGAACTTTAAGTATTATAAAAAAAATAAAAAAGTTATAGGTCTTGCTAAAAAAGTCGATAAACAGTCAAAAATATATAAGAAACAGCTTTATCAATGTTCTAAAAAATTAAATAGAAACAAATATATTATTTTCTAGAAAGCTGGTTTTTAAGCTCTAAATCTACAGCATCAATTCTCTTTGTATTTTTTGCTAATGCTAAATACATTGTGGGCGTAACATAAATTGTAAAGAAAGTTGAAATTATCATTCCCCCAAGTATTGTTGCACCTACAGCAAGTCTTGAACCTTCACCAGCACCTGGACCAATATTTCCTATAACAAGAGGAATCATTGCAATCATTGTACTTAATGAAGTCATTATAATAGGTCTAAATCTAATACTACACGCTTCTTTGACTGCAGCCTCGATATTTTTTCCTGTAGTTCTGATTTGATTTGCATAATCAACTATTAAAATACTATTTTTGGTAGAAATACCAATTAAGATTATTAGAGCAATTTGAGAAAAAATATTTATGGAACTATTTAAAAATAAGATGAATATTAAACCACCAAATATTGCTAGAGGTACGGTTAAAATAATTATGAATGGATGTATAAATGAATTAAAAGTTGCAGCCATTACTAAATAAGCAGTAAGAAGAGCTAAAGCGAAAATTAAAAACAATTCATTACTAGTTTCTTTTATCTCTTCTGATTTGCCTTTCCATGTTATTTGATTTTGAGGAGCAATATTTGACATTACGTTTTCTAAAAAATTAATTGCTTCTGTTAATGTATAGTTTTCTGAAATATTTGCAGATATTGTCACTGCTCTCTGCCTATTATATCTCGCAAGTTCTTTTGCTGCACCCTCTTGTTTAAAATTAACCAAGTTGGCCAAAGATATTAACTTTCCATTAGTTTCTGACCTAACAAATATCTTTGATATACCATCCTTATCTCTTCTATCTGTAAGATATTGTTGAATGATAATAGGATATTCTTTCCCTAATCTATTAAAAGTAGTAACTCTTTTTCCTCCATAAAGTGTTTCTAAAGTTTTACCAATTGACTCTGTAGATACACCCAAATCTTTAGCTTTATTTTTATTTATTAGTAGTTTTACCTCAGGTTTATTTCTGTTGTAATCAGACTCTATTCTTGAAAGATTTTTATTGGTTCGCAGTTCTTTAATTACAAGGTTTTGGATATTCTCTAACTCTTCATAAGTGGATCCATAAATTACCATTTGTACTGGCTTGTTGTAATTTGAAACTCTGATTGATTGAGGAGATATTGGAAAAGCAACTGCTTGTGGCACAGTCACAATTTTACCAATAGCTTGCCTCATTACGGCTTGTGAATTTTCGCTTCTATTTTTCCAATCATCTAATAAAGCAATTATTATAAAACTATTATAAGAATTTGCTGAACTGCCAAATCCAGGCACTCTCATAATGAATCTTGAATATGGACTATCTTTAGCTTGCAAAAGTGGAATTAATCTTTTTTCAACTTCTTGAGCCTTCTCTTGAGTATATTCAAATGAACTACCTTCATCAGTAAAACCTATAACTAGATATGCTCCTCTATCTTCTAATGGTAGTAATTCTTTTTTAGTTATTGAAAACAAACTTACAGAAACGATTAGAATGAATATTATAAAGACCGAAATAATTTTGGTTTTATTTAATAATGAATTCAAAGTTTCTTTATAAAAAGCCGAGAAGGATTTGAAAAAATTTTCGAATTTTCTTAAAAATATATTTTTTTCAGATCTTTTGTTTAAAAATTTACTCGCTAACATTGGCGATAATGTTAAAGCCACAAAAGATGATACAACTATTGAAAATGACAATGCAATAGCTGTTTCCCTGAATAATGAACCTGAAATACCATCTATAAAAATAAGAGGCAGAAATACAGCTATCAAAATTAAAGTCGTAGCAATTATTGCAAAAGAAATTTGCTTAGATCCTTTATAAGATGCAACTAGAGGAGTTTCACCATTCTCAATCCTTCTGTAAATTGCATCAGTCATTATCACTGAGTCATCTGTGATAATTCCAATCGCCAGTATAAAACTCAGAAGTACAAAAATATTGATAGAAAGACCAAATATATATAGACCTAAAAATGATGCTACTAAACTTACTGGTAATGCTATTGCTGGAACGATGACAGCTTTTAAATTTCCTAAAAAGAGATAGATTATAATTACTACAAGTATAAAAGCGATTACTAATGTTTTATAAACTTCTTCAATAGCTGCTTCTACATAATTTGCTCTATTAAAAGCTATTTCAAGATTTAAATCTTCAGGAAGAGTTTTTTTAACTTCTTTGATTTTTTTTTTTATTTGATCAGAAAGTTCTACGGTTGATGCACCACTTCGTGCATAAATCCCAATACCAACAGTTTTTAGATTCAATTGATCTTTAGTTTGAGCTTTGAATAAAGTTTTTTCGGACACTGGTCCAAACTCAACATTAGCAATATCTGATAATAAAACTGTATTATTGGCAGTTTTTTTTATTGGTAACTGTTTGATTGTTTCTATGTCGTTATACGATTTATCTAAATTTAAAGTTAAATCAATATTCGCTGCTTCTAAAGTGCCTGCAGGCAGTCTAATATTTTCTTTTCTTAGCGCGCTCTCAAACTCTTGAACAGTTAGATTATTTGCGGCTAATTTTATTGGATTTATCCAAATTCTAATACTTAATTCTCTTAAACCGCCAACCCTTATTCTACCTACATTCTTTACACTTGAAAACGTGTCTACTAAAAATCTTTCAGCATAATCTCCCAGCTCAAGATCACTCCATGTTTTTGAAGATAAAGCTAGCCACATGGTAGTAGTAAATCCTGCTGCTCTTTTTAAAATTTGAGGAGGATCAGACTCAGATGGAAGGTTATCAATTACTCTTGCTACTCTCTCTCTAATATCATTTGCGGCATTATCAAGATCTATACTGGTATCAAACTCAACATTTATAGTACTCCGCCCATTTTCAGACTTAGAGTCTATATTTTTTATACCTTCAGCTCCACCTATTACATCTTCGATTACTTGAGTTACTTCTTGATCAACAATATCTGAAGCAGCTGATTTGTAATCAACTTGAATTTGTACAACAGGTGGCTGTATTCCATCAGGTAATTCTCTAACAGGTAATTTCCAAAAGACAAATAATCCAAAAATTATTAAGATTAAAGACATTACCCATGATACGGTTGGTCTTTTTATACTAAGTTCAGTGATATACATTTATTTATTTATCGGTTTTATTTTTCCGTTCGGTCTAACTTTTTTTAGACCTTCTGCAGCAACAATATCACCAATATTTAATCCAGAAATAATTTCGATATTACCATTTTTTCTTATACCAATTTCTACCTCAGTTTTTTTAGCTATATTTTCATCAGAAATTTTATACACATAAGATTTTTCTCCTTCCATAATTACACTCGTATCTGGAACACTTAAATTCTCTCTTGTATTAACTTTAACATTTACTTCTAATAACGATCCAGACATTAATTCTAAATCACTATTTTCAATTTTTACCCTAGACAACAAACTTCTTGTATCCGCATTAATTCTGCTAGAAACAAAATCGATTTTACCTTCAAAAACTTTATCTTTATAACTTGAGACTTTTGCTTCAATTGGTAAGCCTTTTTTGATTAATGCTGAATAATTTTCAGGAATTTTAATATCTGAATATATTACAGAATTATCATCCAATGTAATTATGATCGTGCTGTCAGAAACCAATATATCTTCGGTCAAACCTGTGTAACCTAAGACACCATCAAAAGGAGCAATAATATTTTGGCTTTGTAATTCAACTATAATTTCACCTTTTTTAATAAAATTATTTAATTTTAATTCACCTTGAAGCTCATTCTTTTTAATACGAAAAGATTTAGTCTTATTTGATATTGCCGTTCCAAAAGTATCAATACTTTCATTAAATTGTTTACTAACAACCTCAGTAACAATAATCCCAGGCGGCGGTCTTTTACTAAATTTTTTTTTGAAATGGTTCCCAATCATAGTTCTTCCAATGACTACAATTGCAATAATAAAAAAAAATGTAAAAATTATTGTAAAAATTTTAGTTTTTTTTTTCATTGAATTTTACCGTACTCGGCCCATGATCCATCATATATTTTGGGCTCATATTTATCATTAATTAGATAATATGCAAAAGCCAAAACACAAGCAGTAACGCCAGAACCACAAGAAAAAACTATGTTATTGCTATCAATTTTACCCAAACATTGTTCAAATAAGTTTTTCAATTCTTTATTATTTTTAAATGTACCGTCATCATTAATTAATTCTGAAAAAGGAAGACATTTAGAATTTTCTATTGAACCACTTCTTAAACCAGGCCTTGGTTCTTTAACTTTTCCTTCAAATCTTTCCTTACTTCTTGCGTCTATAACTAAAAAATTTTTGTCTGATATATTTTGATCTATTTGCTCTTTGTTTTTTACAAGACTTTTTTTTTCATTAGCATCATATTTAGTTTTTGATAATTTGATTATATCTGAATTGATAACCTTACCATCAAGTATCCATTTTTTTAATCCTCCATTTAAAACGTGAACTAAATTAATGTCATGTCCATAATAAATAAAATTAAACCAACATCTGCATGAACTTATTACGTCCGAGTTGTCATATATAATAATTTCATCAGTATTATTAATACCTAAATTTGAGATAATATTTTCCCATTCTTTCTGATCTACTAGCATATGTGGTAAATCTGTATCTGCCTTGGAATTTTTATCTAAATCAAAAAAAACACTATTTGGAATATGTTTTTTAATAAACTCTTTTTTACCATCTCGATTTGTAAATGGCATGTGCCAAGAACAGTCAATTATTTTAACTTTATCCAAATTTTCAGATAGATAAGTTGTTGTGACTAAAGGCATTAATTTTTATCTAAATATTTTTGATGATATTCCTCAGCTTTACAATAATTTCTAATTTCTGAAATTTTTGTAACTACTTTTCCATTGAGAGCTTCATTTATTTTTTTTAAAGATTCATTTGCAATTTTCTTTTGTTCTTCATTATTATAAAAAATCTCACTTCTATATTGAGTACCAAAGTCTGGCCCCTGAGAATTAAGAGTAGTTGGATCATGAATAGCAAAAAAAGTTTCAAGAATTATTTGATATGAAATTATTTTTGGATCGTATTCTAATTTAACAACCTCAGCATGACCAGAGTTGCCTGAACAAACTTCTTTATAATTTGTATTTGGATTTTGTCCTCCACAGTAGCCAACTTCTGTTTTTAAGACACCTTTTATTTGACTGAACTTTTTTTCAGGTCCCCAAAAACATCCAAGTGCTAAAACTGCTATTTCCATTGATAAAAACTTAAATTGAATTACAAGTTATTATTATGCTAACTAAAAATCAATTAGGTTTTTTGTACATGTTTATGTCTATATGTGCATTTTCTATAATGGACATTATAGTGAAGTGGTCTGAGCATTATCCATTAGGACAGGTATTATTTTTTAGAGGTTTTTTTGGAATAATTTTTTATTTTTTTATAATTCCTAAGGATAGAATAAATAACTTTTATTACACTAAGCGAGCTGGCTTACATTTTATAAGGTGCTTTTCAGGCTTGATTGCTCTAGTAGCAATCTTTATTGCATTAAGAAGTTTACCTTTAGCAACAGTTGTAAGTATTTCTTTTGCTGCCCCAATATTTACAACTATTTTTTCAATTTTTTTGTTAAGCGAAAAAGTTGGAATTTATAGATGGTTAGCAGTCCTAATTGGCTTTATTGGGATTTTGATTATTACAGAGCCTGGAATAACTTCATTAAACATATATTACTTTTTCCCAATTATATTTTGTATTGGATTATCTTATGTTGCTATAACAATCAGAAAATTATCAACTACAGAACCAGTATGGTTAATCTCATTATATTTTTCAATATCAATTACAATTTTAAGCCTATTTTCAATTCCATTTGGATGGGTCATGCCATCAATGAAGGATTTTTTTATCTTAGCTATGATTGGAATTTTTGGAGGAGTGGCCAATTTATGGTTAAGTCAATCCTATAAATATTCTGAAGTTTCTCTTGTAACTCCACTTAAATATTTATCCTTGGTTTTCGCAATTATTTTTGGGTTTCTTATATGGGATGAGATCCCAACTATCAAAAGCTTATTTGGTGCATCATTAGTTATTGTTTCAACACTTATAATTTTCAAAAGAGAAATTTATAAAAAAAAAATAATTTCCACAAAAACTTTAAATGACTAAAAAACCTAAATATTGGTCAAAGGCTAAAAATTATTTGTCTAAGAAAGATAAAATAATGAAAAAGTTAATTAAATCTTATAATTCTCCTTCCGAAGTAATATTAACTTCTCGTAAGGATGTATTTTATTCGTTATGTAAGAGTATTATTGGTCAACAAATTAGTGTTGCAGCAGCTAATTCTGTTTTTTTAAAATTTAGAAAAACTTGCAAAGGGAAAATAAAACCTTCAACTGTCTCAAAAATAACCACTTTAAATTTACGTAAATGTGGTCTGAGTCGGCAAAAAATTTTAGGTATAAAAAATTTATCTAAAAAGTTTTTAAATAAGTCTTTTAATCCCAAATTAATTGAAAAAATGAATGATGAAGAGGCCATAGAATATCTTTCAGATTTAAGACAAATTGGAAGATGGTCAGCAGAAATGATTTTATTATTTACCTTCAATAGACCTAATATTTGGCCGGTACAAGATATTGGTTTGTTGAGAGCAATATCAAAAAATTATAAAAAGAAATATCTTCCACCAGAAAAGTTTGTAGCTTTTTTAAAGAAAAAGTTTTCTCCATATTGTTCAGTTGCAACATGGTATTTGTGGAGAAGTATTGATCCAGAGCCAATTCAATATTAGCTTCCTTCTATTATTTGATGATGTCTAATAACAGAATTTCCTAAAACTGAGTGGGCATCTTGATATTCTTTTGAGTTAAAAAATTCTTTTGCTACTTCAAAAGATGAAAATTCAATTACTACAGTTCTTATAAAATCCTTTCCTTCAGTGGTAATATTTTTTCCTCCTCTAATTAAAAATTTACCTTCAAATTTATCAACAGCTTGTTTTGCCTTCAAAGCATAATTTTTAAGAAGTTCTTGATTATTAATATTCTCGTAAACACAAACTATGTAACCTTTCATAAAGTTCCTTTCATTATTTAATCAATCCAACTAGAAAATTTTTCTATATTTTCTTTAATATAAATAGGTAAATCTCTTAATTCATATTTTATCAATTTGTCTCCATCTCCAATCTTATTGACCCTTTGATCAGCTTTTAAATCATAAATTGCTTTTTTATCATTAATTACATTCTCTATTTGCTCTAAAGACATTGGATTAATATCAAATTCTCTATGATGAAGATAAGATTTTAGTTTTAATTGTATCTCTTTTGCTGTTTTAATATTTGTGAAATGCCAACCACCTTTATCAAAAAATTTTATATTACTATATTTTTTTTTCGAAAAAAAAGTATCTAAACGAAATTTTGAATAATTTTTATCTTTTATGTTTCTAAGCCATTGCGGGTTGATTAAATCTTTTTTTCTACAACCTTTAGTTCCTGACCATATTAAATTGGGTAGTTTTAAATTAAGTTTGTAATAAAACATTTCTTGACGAAATATAAAAATTTTATTTCTTATTTTTGAAAAATCTACATTTGTAAGATTTGGAATTTCATCTACATCAGATACTAAAATTACATCATTTTTTTCTGCATCTAAAAGACCATTTAAAATATGATTTCTTTGACCATTTTCTCTTAGAATGGCATTGAATATATATTTTTCACTTTTAACACTTTCTGTATCTTCATCGTTAATTTTTTGTATGCCATTAGGCTCATTATCATAAATAAGATAAATTATTTTATTTCTGAATTTTTCATATTTTTTTAAATCAAATCTTAATTTTCTTTTATCTCCTCTATGAGTAAATGTACTTTCAACTATGATAAAATAATCAACAAATTCATTTAATGTATTTAATCGAATATCTAAAACAAGATCCTCATCAAAATACATAAAGCAATCAAAAATCTTATTTGTCATTTTTAACTTTTTTATTTTAATTTATATGATAAGTAAATTCATGGCAGACAAATTAATAATTTCCTTTGAAGAATATAATAAAACTGTTGAAAAATTAGCTTTAGAAATATCAAAAAGCTATAAACCAACCGTATTAATTGGGATAATGAGGGGGGCTGCACCAATTATTGATATCTTATCAAGAATTTTAAAACTACCAATAGCTTATATTGTAATTCAAAGTTATTCAGGTAAAGGCATGGAGGACAAACAAGGTGAATTGGTTTTTGCCCGTGAAATTAGTTCTCTAGCAAAAGAAGACGATTTTCAAAATGTTTTATTAATTGATGACCTTTCAGACACTGGTTTAACATTAAATAAAAGCATTGAATGGTTAAAAAATTATGAACCAATTAAAAATTATATAAAAGAAATAAAAACAGCCTGTTTATGGAAAAAAAAATCTTCCTCTTTTGAGCCAGATTTTTGTCCAGTAAAATTAAACTCTGATCCCTGGATAGTTCAACCCACAGAACATTACGAAGAATTAACGATAGAAGATATAAAGAGAAGAAGTAATCAGGGCTAATATTTTATATCAGCCCTGAATAATTTTTTAGCCTACAATAAAACTAATCAAACTTAGTATTGCGATAACCCATATTGCTGGAGAGGTTGATGAAAACTTCCCAGTAAAAAGTTTTATTAGTGCGTATGATACAAATGCTAAAGCTATACCATTACTTATGCTGTAAGTAAGTGGCATCGCTATCATTGCAAGAATCGCAGGAGCAGATTCTGCAATATCATTCCATTCAATATCTGTAATATTTCTTACAAATAATACAGACACAAATAATAAAGCTGCCCCATCAATTTGTTTTGGTAAGCTTGTTGCTAGCGGTGCAAAAAAGATACAAGCTAAAAAAAGTAAACCAATGACCAGTGAAGTCATTCCAGTTTTTCCACCAGCTTTGACACCCGCACCAGACTCAACATAACTTGTTACAGTTGTAGTTCCCATCATTGCTCCAGCTACTGTTCCAACACTATCAGACAGCATTGCTTTATTTATATCTTGTACTTTTCCTTGTTTATCAACTTTACCAGCAACATTAGCTACAGAGGTTAATGTTCCTGCAGTATCAAAAAAATCAATAAACAGTAATGTAAATATTACAGTAGACATACCAGCTGTCATTGCTGCAGATAAATCAAACTCAAATAAATAAGTCATTGGTGGTGGCGAACTTGCTATGCCATTAAATTTAGCCAAACCTGATGCCCAGGCAATGATACTAAAAGCTAAAATACCAATTATGATGTTTCCTTTGACATTCATTTTTTCTAAAACAATAATCGCAATAAAAGTTGCACAACCAAGTAAAACAAGCGGATCACTTAAATTACCAAGTTTTACTAACGTAACAGGATCGTCAACTACAACTTCCATTATTTGTAATCCAATTATTGCTAAAAATAATCCAATTCCTGCACCAATACCTAGTTTTAAGCTTCTAGGAATTGAATTGATTAGCCATGCTCTAATTGGAGTAAGTGAAATTATTAAGAATAATACACCTGCAACCAAAACTGCACCTAAAGCTTCTTGTGGTGTATAGCCCATACCTGCACACACTCCAAATGCAACGAAAGCATTTATTCCCATCCCAGGGGCCAAGCCAATTGGCCAAGTTTTTCCATAAAAGGCCATTATGAAACAAGCAAGCGCCGTTGCTAAAATTGTGGCAGTATAAACAGCTCCAAAGTCAAAAAATCCTTTCTCTGGACCTGCAAATTCTCCTGATAAGATAAACGGATTTAAAAACATGATGTAAGCCATTGTTAAAAAAGTTGTTACACCTGCAATTACTTCTGTTTTAAAATCAGTTTTATGTTTTTTGTAATTAAAATAATTTTCAAGCATTTTTCCTCCTAAAATAAATAATTAAGCGATTCTCTTTTAAATTGCTTTCTAAAACTGGGAATTATTAACAAATTTCAACTTAGAAGTTTATATTTAAGTATAATTTGAACTGATATTCTTTAAATATGAGAAAAATTATTTTTTTTATTTTTATTTCATTTTTTTTAGTTGGTTGTCAAACAGTAAAAGAAAAGACAGATGAAATAGTAAAAAAAGAAAATGAAAAACTGAGCGCATTTATTGGAAAATCAGTTTCAAATCTTAAGTCTGAATTGGGGATATCAGATGAAGATTTTCTAAACGAAAATGGAAATAAAGTGATGGTTTATAAAACTAAAAAATATGGAATTCCTTGTGAAAGAAAATTCGAGATAAATGATAAAGAAATAGTGATTGGATTTATATCTAAAGGATGTTTTTAACTTCTAACTTGCGGAGATTATATCTCCGCAAGTAAGGGTTATTTATTTTATTTCGATAAGTTTTTTCTTTTTGTGTTCTGGAACAATTCTTTCACACGAAATTGTCAATAGACCATCTTTAAGTTCAGCACCATTTACTTTTACATCATCAGCAATTGTAAACGATCTCGCAAATTGTCTTTGAGATATTCCTTTGTGAATAATTTCTCCATCTACAGTCTTATCATCAGATTTGTTAACTTGTTTAGTCCTAACAGTTAATAAATTATCCTCAAACTCAACTTCAACATCATTCTTATTAAAACCAGCTAAAGCAACCTCTATAGCATAGTTGTCTTTCCCAGTTCTTCTGATGTTGTAAGGGGGGTAGTTTGATTGCATTGTCAAACTTCCATTACCTAACATATTTTCAAATTGATCAAACATATCGTCAAATCCAATTGAAAATGGTCTTAG
>MDSZ01234572.1_pt1 | contig 10914 bp, 12 predicted proteins | sample 811201 | NCBI WGS metagenome assembly MDSZ01 (sample SAMN05326647, study PRJNA326480) | marine metagenome | isolation source: seawater | place: Indian Ocean: North | collected 2010 | reverse complement strand
TGATTTATTAGTAATTAGCTTTGTCTGTGCAGAGGATAGTGCTGAATAAATATAATGATTCTTGGACTTAAGAACTTTTAAGAAGTTGAATACGCCTCCAAGAGTAGATGAAAAGTGATTGCAAATATTATTTCCATCAACTACAAACCCTTGAGTGAAAATGATATTGTCGACATAAGAATTACCGGAGACCAGTATGGATTTACTCATAATTTCACAGTTTATCGTAAAACAATATGTATTAAAATAATTATGGTAATTATTTGCCAGAAATACGATAATAAATTTTTTATATCTATTAGAAGGATGTGTTGAAAAAAAAACTACAAAAGTCGATCTGTCTTTGGCTCACTGGACTGCCAGGGTCTGGAAAGTCGACCATAGCAGAAAATCTTAATAATTATTTTACAAAATCTGACTACAAATCTTACGTGCTTGATGGTGATAAGGTAAGATCTGGCTTATCAGCTGATCTATCTTTTACGGATGTAGATAGGAAGGAAAATATAAGAAGGATTGCTGAAGTGTGTAATATGATGATGGACGCTGGAATGATAGTAGTTGTAGCTGTAATTTCGCCCAAAGAGGATTTAAGAGAGTTTGCAAGAGAAATAATTGGAGAAGAGAGATTTTATGAGGTGTATTTGTCTACACCTCTTGAAACATGTATCCAGAGAGACCCTAAGGGTCATTATAAAAAGGCTTTAGCTGGAGAGATTAATGGGTTTACAGGTGTAAGTGCGCCATTTGAGCCAAGCAAAAATGCGAGACTTAGATTGGACACGAGTGATAAATCTGTCGAAGAATGTTCGAAAATCATTCTGGATGATATTAATCTTGCCTAAATTAAATTATGCTTAGATACAAGAAATTATGAGAATTAAAAATATCATATCGCACAGAGGTAATATTGATGGCCCAAATGAAAGTTTGGAAAATACTCAAGAATATATAAAAGAAGCTGCAAAAAAATATAGAGTTGAAATTGATGTATGGTATCAAGATAATAAATTTTTCTTAGGTCATGATTCGCCTGGCGAAGAAGTGGATAAACTCTTTCTTATGTCAGATGCTTTTCTTGTTCATTGCAAAAATTACGAAGCATTTGTAGAGCTTAAAAAATTTAGTATGACAGAGGCATTTTTTCAACTTGAGGATGATGTTGCGCTTACAACTAAAAATAGAATAATATTTCACTCAAAAATTACTCCTAAGGAAATGTCCCAAGATGATTACCAGGTTTTACTTGGTCCAAGTGATGGCTCATTCAAAGGGATATGTTCCGTGGTTACTGATTACCCATCTACGTATAATTGTATTGATACAACTAAAGAAATTTTTGATCTCTTGATTATTGATATTGATGGTGTCATGACTAACGGCAAGAAGATTTATAAAAATGATGCTTCCGTTCTCGCAAAAGAGTATGCAGACAAAGATTTTACAGCAATTAAGAGATTCAAAAACGCTGGTATTAATGTTTGTTTTCTCTCTGGAGATAAGACTATAAATGAAAGTATGGCAAAAAATAGAGGTATAGATTTCTACTATGCGCGTCTACCAGATGGTAATATAGACAAATCCGTTTTCTTAAAAAACTTAAAAGAGAAATATAAATCGAACGCTGTAGCATATGTGGGTGATGACTATTATGACATCACATTGATAGAAACCGTTGATTATTCTTTTTGTCCTTCGGATGCTTGTCAGGATATAAAAGATATCTCAAAATATGTACTGAAGACAAAGTCTGGTGATGGAGTAATTGCTGAAATATTCGACATATTCAAAGATAGTCTAGATAAAAGCTATGCCATTGATAACTACAAATGTTAGACGAGGATATATACTATTATGAGAAATAAAGACGATAATTTTGGACTGATAGAAATATTCGGTGCTATCTTAAGAAATAAAAAATTTGTTATCGGATATATTATCCTTGGTATTATAGTTGCCCTAACTTTTTCATATTCAATGACTCCACAGAAAAGTGTGAAATTTACAGTGAAGTACGGAAATACATTACTCAATGATGACATACTTATGAATACTACATACATCAGTGGACTACTTCAAAAATCAAAATTAGATAAGAATACGTTGCCATACTTATACTACGCCCGTGGTCAATTTTATTACGCGGATAGTCAAATTGATTTAAAAGAGATTAAAAAAGATGTCTTAGCTAGTCTAGTGAAAGATATGGATGTCCTGAGTAGAATTAAACTTAAGAGTAATGGTGGGTCCGTTAGGACTGACGATAAATTATTTTTGTTACAAAAAAGTATAGACGGAAACTATATCAAATTTATCCAGAGAAGCTTATCTATGAATTTCTCAGAAGTAAAAAATGTTTATCCGAGACCTTTAAGACATGCAGCAGTAGGTGCGATACTAGGCTTTCTTTTTTCTTTATTACACCTAGGATTTATCTATATCTATAATGAGGCAAAAAAGCTCGATTAAAAAAGTAATGCCGGAAAGAGGAATCGAACCCCCGACCTACGCGTTACGAATGCATTGCTCTACCTACTGAGCTATTCCGGCCCTAATACTTTTATAATAAAGATTTCTGGACATTATAATCTAGATTTTCTTTTATTCCAAAGTTGGCAACTCTATTTCAGCACGTTCGTAATCTTCAGGAATACCGATATCTATAAAATAACAACTTGTTTTGTATACAGATGGCATTAGATTTGTTGCATACATTTGTAAAAAGTCTTTTTCAAAGGCAAAGCTAACAGGCAACTGGTAATCATTAAATAAATCAGCTTCCATCAGATATATTCCTGCGTTTATCCAACCTTCTCCCTTTTCTCCTTTTTCTGAAAAGCCCGAGATTACATCGTTTTGAATTTTTACAGTCCCGTATCTTGATACATTAGATAATTTTTTTACTACTACAGCAACCTTCGTTGGATTTTTTAAATACCATTCAATCAAGTTTAAGTAATCTATATTAACTAAAGTATCACCATTGATAACAAGCACATAGTCATCCTTTATGTTTTCCAAAGCATAAGCAATCGCTCCGCCTGTTCCTAAAGGTTTATCCTCGCTGATATAATTAATAGATAAGCCTTTGTATGAATTTTTAAAATAGTCCATCACTATTTCTGCTCTATAACCAACAGACAGAGTGACTTGATTTATCTGCGTGTCAACCAACCTGTCCAAGATATATGCGAGAAATGGTCTTCCTGCGATTGGAGCCATAGGTTTGGGGATATTTGGTACTTTATTGCTTAAGCGTGTCCCAAAACCACCTGCTAAAATTATAGCCTTCATGACTTACTTATTATAATACTTTCCAAGCTTCAGATCCTTTCGTGGTGAAGTGGCAATTACTTACTTCGCCATTAAAATTTTCTAGAGACCTTATTACACTCATACGATGCTCAGCTGGCACGAAAAACAGCATAAATCCACCGCCTCCTGCACCTGATATTTTTCCAGCTAACGCTCCCGAATCGATTGCGGAATTATAAATCTCGTCTATTTTTGGATTACTAACTGTTTTGGCTGACATCTTTTTATTTTCCCAACCCAGTTTCATAGATTTAACAATGGCAGGGAAATCTCCTTTTAATAGGGCGTCTTTCATGGTGATAGCTTCATTTTTCATTTCATCTAATGCTTGTAAGCTTATGCTATTACCCGACTTCATATTGTTACTCTGCTCTTTAATTATCTTTGCAGAATCTCTAGACACACCAGTATAAAATAGTACAAGTGATGCTTCTAACTCACATATTATCCAGTTTTTTATTCGCAGCGGATTTACAACAGTTCTGTTAGATTCATAAAATTCCATAAAGTTAAAGCCTCCAAAAGACGCAGAGAATTGATCTTGTCGCCCCCCTTCTAGGTTGCAGTCAACTCTCTCAATCTTATAGGCGAGTTGTGCAATCGTGTAATCATCTAGTGCTAAATTTAACATCTCAGAGAATGCATGGATAAGTGCAACAACTAATGTTGAGGATGAGCCAAGACCTGATCCAGGCGGAGCATCGCAAAATGTAATCAGCTCCATCCCAATATTTTTACTATTGTTATAGTTTCCTATCATATAATTATAGACAGATTTTTGTAGATCTAAGGTCCCATCAAGCTGAAACGGTACTGTAGTGTCAAATGTTTGTTGAACATTCTGATCGCTTGATATGAACGTAACAGACTCACCTTGATTTGTTCTTATTACGGCATATGCATATCTATCAATTGTTGCATTAAGTACGTACCCACCATATAAATCACAATATGGTGATACATCTGTGCCGCCTCCAGCTAGTCCGAGACGAAGAGGAGCTCTTGCTCTAATTATCATTTGCTGTTCATTTTATAAATTAATTCGTACCCAATATTATCTATCAAGTGGTATATTGCCTTTTTTTATCTGATCTCTCCAATGATTCAGTAGATCTTGAAACATTTTCTTTGCTGAGATTTCAGGCTTCCAGTTGATTACTGATCGAATTTTTGTATTATCAAACATCTGATAATCTGCATCAATTGGCCTTAATCGCTCTTCATCAATTTCTATAGCGATATTCTTAACAGTGCTTAAACTTATCAATAAATCTAAAACTTCAGATAGTTTAAAAACTTCTTCGCCTGCAATGTTAAACGCATCACCACATTCAATATTACCTTTTTCGCATTCAAGTGATAATAGATAATATGCCTTTACCGCGTCTCTAGCATCTTGAAATGTTCTCACGCTACTTATATTTCCAACTTTTATTGTGGGTTTTTGAATTCCAGCTTCAATCATAGCAATTTGTTTTGCAACTGTACTCTCAAAAAAAACATCACTTCTTCGAGGCCCAGAATGAGTTCCCATTCTAGTAGTATATGTTTTAATATTGTATGCCTCACCATAGAATTGACCTAAATAATCCGTTCCAATTTTGCTTATACTATATGGACTTGCGGCATGAAATTTTGTGTCTTCGTTTAATACAACATCACGGGAGGCTCGTCCGTAAACCTCACTAGAAGAACAGATATGTACAACTGGGTCATATCTATCTTGTGATTTTAATTGTCGTATATTTTCTAATATGTTTGCTGTACCGATAATGTTTGTCTGCAATGTCTCAATAGGAATATCAAAAGATGTCTTTGGGTATGATTGTGCAGCTAAATGAAATATAAAATTTGGTTTAATTTCCCTTAGTATTCTAGTTATGGATGGATAATCATTTAGGTCTGAATAACATAAAAAAACTCGGTCTTTGTTATTGATTCTATCTGTAAGGTGTAATAAGTTTTCCATTGGCTCTTGCCAGCGCATCATTCCATATACATCAAAAGAAGTATTTGAAATTAAATAATCTGCAAGCTGTGATCCGACTTGTCCTGTAATTCCAGTTATTAATGCTTTTTTATTACTCATATTAAGTTACAACTGTAGTTTAAGTTCTTTTTCATAAGCTGTCTTCAAATTATACGGCTTTCTTCCTAGATAATTAGTGAATGCATTGATGTTTAGTGGTATTTGAGCTGGTCTTGCATTATAAAAAGTACTGTTTGGTTGAACAATATTATACTTCATTACTGATTTTGAGGCACTCATGTAGGCTTTAGCCATTTCTATTCTTGATACTAAATTTGGTCCGCCCACATTTAATGAATTTAGTGATGGCCAATTACCAAGAAGCAAAGAGACAAGATCTACCAAATCACCGATCCAAAATGAGTTTCTATAAAATGGGTGATATATCTCAGCAGTATTTTGATTCTTGATACACGATGACAAATACTTTGTATATTTATCATTGTATGAAATCACATAAGATAATCTAAGAGCAATGAACATATTACTGTTAGAAAAATGATCTTCAATTTCAGCTTTCATTTCTGCGTAGTTACCTAGAGGCCTTAGTGGTTCGGCTTCAGAAATGGGTTTATCCGATGATATATCACCGTATACAGAATCACTAGAGAGAAAAATAACTCTAGCTCCGACATTTAAACAATAAGCAATTAGTTTTCTTGTCCCGGTAACATTTATGGACTTTGCTAACTCATACTCAGCAATACACCGGTCTGGCGATGAAATAGCAGCTGAGATAATGACAGTATCTTTTTCATTTATGAACTTAGCCTCATTTCCTTTGAAGTTAGAAAGATCCAAAAAATGCTCGGATTCACCATAGCGAGAGGAAGTAGCAATACTATTGCATGTAAGGTCTGCACCCAATCTCTTGGATATCATGCTGCCTTTCCCAATTAAGACAACTCTAGATTCCATATTGTTTTGCATCTCTTTGTTAATAGAAAACCTGATTTTATAGATTTACAATACAGAAACTAATATATTTCGTGCACTATTCATCTGACGTTGCTTATATTATCATAAAGCAGTAAATATGAATATTATACTTAATAATCGACTAGAAAAGATTCCTGAAACTTACACAGTAAAAAACCTTTTAGCGGATAAAAAAATTAAGAATAAATACTTTGCTGTAGAAATTAATCAAACAATAGTCCCTAAGTCAAAATACTGTAAATTCTATCTAAAAGAGAATGACAAAATAGAAATTATAACTGCTATAGGTGGGGGATAAGATGTCTAAGTTAATTATTAATGGTAAATCATATGATTCTAGGCTTATCTTAGGCACAGGAAAATATAAGAGTTTTATAGAAACTCAAAAGGCTATCGAATCTAGTGGGTGTGAGATGGTTACTGTAGCTGTAAGAAGAATGAATATCGGACAAGATCAAACTTCTCAAAGTCTTCTAGATTTTGTATCTCCGAATAAATATACGATTCTTCCAAACACTGCTGGCTGTTATACAGCTAAAGATGCAGTCCGCACATGTGAGATTGCTTCCGAAATTCTAAATGGTGAAAAATTAGTAAAATTAGAGGTTCTTAGTCAAAGTAAGAACCTTTTCCCTGACGTTGTTGAAACGCTTAAAGCCGCAGAGATGCTAGTAAAAAAAGACTACAAAGTTATGGTTTACACTACTGATGATCCAATCGTTGCAAAAGAGCTTGAAAATATAGGATGTGAATCTGTAATGCCGTTAGGCTCAGCAATTGGGTCAGGGCGAGGAATAATCAATGAGTTTAATATTTGTGAAATAATTGAGCATGCCAACATTCCTATTATAGTTGATGCTGGCGTTGGTACAGCTAGTGATGCTTGCATAGCTATGGAGCTTGGTTGTGATGGAGTTTTAATGAATACTGCTATAGCTTGCGCAAAGGATCCAGTACTTATGGCCTCTGCGATGAAAGATGCAGTAATCTCTGGATATAATGCATTTCATGCAGGAAGGATGGAGATAAAAGAAAATGCTTCTCCGTCATCACCTTCATCTGGACTAATTACTGGTGAATAAACCAATATTCTATAAATCATTTAGATCAAGAAAATATCAAAACGAAGATAATTTACTAACGTCAGCAACAGATTTTCTCAATTCAGGCAAAAAAATAATTTTAGACATAGGTTTTGGTACAGGTGAATCAACCATTGCTTTAAATAGAGTTTACAAAGATTATTTAGTTATAGGTTTAGAGGCATATAAACCAGGAATTATGAATTTAATTAATAAAAATATTCTGACTCACTATGGTGATGCTCTGGAGTTTATTGAAAAGCTTGAAAATGAAACTGTCGCTAAAATTTATATGTTATTTCCTGATCCTTGGCAAAAAAAGAAACATAGAAAAAGAAGGTTATTTAATAATTATACATTTAGAATTATAAATAGGATCCTAATGAAGAAGGGGGTCCTTCACTTCACATCTGATAACATTAATTATGCAATTCAAGCGAGAGAGGTTATTCAGAATATTAGTGAGAGAAAAATTAGTTTTTCTAAGAATAGAGGTAATAGACCAATTACCAAGTTTGAAAGTAAAGCGTTAGAAAAAAATAAATTTGTCTTTGATATTATCTACGCAAAGACCTAGTTATTTCTTCTCAATTATTAGCGATAATATAAATCCAAATATAATACCAGTCCAAATATGTGTATTAATTCCTGAGATAAGTTCGATCGATAAAATAGGGAAAATTAATGTACTCAGAAAAGTTAACAAGCATACGGTTCCCTTTGATCTATTATTTTTGAAAAGCTCATGCATCTTGCGTATTTTAATAAGAGGAACTACTGCAAAGATTACTATTACACCTAATGTAGATTTCGGCAGATCAAAAAGAAGTGGTGTTGCATATAAGAGAGTAATCATAACAATAATTGCTGTTGTTATTGATGATAGTGGACTATAAGACCCAACAGATTCATTTACTGCCGATCTAGAGAATGAACCTGATACTGGATATGTTCCTGACATGCTTGATGCTAAATTACCTATCCCTTGACCGAATAATTCTTGATTGGAATTTACTGGAGTAGGGTATTTATAAAGCTCCACACCTTTTGAATTCTTGACCGCTTCTTTCTGTTCAAGTTGTCGGGCTATAGCAATAGCCTCCATGAATCCCACAAAACTAATAATTACTGTGTGAATTATAAACATCAAGACAAGGTCAGGGCTCAAATTAAACCCTTGATAGGAAAAACTTGGCAGACCATCAGGTATACTGCCAACTATTGGACCAGTATAACTATAGCTTTTTGATACTACTATCGTTACTACTACTGCAGTAAGTACAGCTATATTGGAGAAAAATTGATATCTGGTAATCTTGTATTTCAATAAATATAAAATTACTAAAGCCAATAATGACATAATCACGGCGTGATAATTAATCGGGGTGTTCTCTAGAAAAACACTTATGTTGAGTATATCTGAGAGTGACACATTGTCTAATCCGAAGACCTTGCTTAATTGTGAACTTGCTATAATGAGTGCTGCTGCTGATGTAAACCCTAAAATAACATGTTCTTTTAACACGACATCAATTATTCTCCCTGCTTTAACTAGAGAAAGTAAAATCTGAAAAATACCAACGCTAAACGCTAACATGATCGCAATAGGAACATAAAGAGAGCTATCATTGGGAGATAATGAAGTTACAGCCACAGCAGTTAATAAACTGACCATTGCCACTGGTCCTGTAGCAAGGTATCTCGACGAGCCAAAAAAAGCAGCGATGGCTACTGGGATGAAAGATGCATATAGTCCATATACTGGATCTAAGTTTGCAAGAGTGGCATAAGCCATAGATTGAGGGATAATTATCATAGCTATTGTAGTGCCAGCTATGATATCTCTAGTTAGGTAATCCTTCTTAGAAAAGGCGTCAGGAAGCCATGATGTAAAGTTTAGAAATAAAGATTGAATGTATATTAAATAATTAATTTTCAGACCTCATAGCCCCACAGTTAGTGGGTATAATATAAATTTAATAGCTGATTTACAAGGATGTTTAATTTGTATATCTGTTTATTTCATGTAAATGTACTTAAATATGATCTCTATAACGCCAGTTATATTATGCGGAGGTAGTGGCACTAGATTATGGCCATTATCTCGTGCAGATTACCCAAAGCAATTTATCAGATTGAATAATGACGCTACTTTATTTCAAAAAACTCTTTTAAGACTAAAAGCACTCTCGAGCAAGTCTATTAAACTTGATGAGATTATAGTTGTAACTAATGAGTCACATAGGTTTCTTGTACTTGATCAACTCAAGGGAATAAAAATAAAAGCAAAGATAAAAATTATATTAGAACCGTGCTCTCTAAATACTGCGCCAGCGTTAACTTTAGCAGCCGCTGCTTCGCCTAATTCGACATTGTTAGTTATTCCATCTGATCAATATATAGATAATGAAGAGGCTTTCGCAAGTAGTATTCAAAGATCTGTTGAATCAATAAAGGATCAATTGATTTATATTTTTGGAGTTAAACCTAAATCTGCTGAAGATTCATATGGTTATATATTGTATGAGGGAAACGGTAATATAAAAACAGTCGTAGACTTTATAGAAAAACCAGATTTCAAGTATGCAAAAAAAATCATAGGCAAAAAAAAATGTTTCTGGAACTTAGGAATTTTTGTATTGACTTCCAAAACATGGATGGCATCAATCAAAAAAGCTAATAAATCAATTTTTGATAACGTTACTAATTCATGGGCAAAAAGAACTGTAGATAATGCTTTTGTTCGTCCAAGAAGTTCGTCCTACTCTAAAGCTACATCTAAATCTATTGACTATGCCGTAATGGAAAAAGCAATATCATTAGGAATAGATGTAAAAGCGATCGAGATAAAAACAAACTGGTCTGATATAGGTCAACATATGGCTTTGGAGAGACTATTCAAAAAAAATAGGGAACAGAATATTTTACAAGGTAACGTGATCGCACAAGATGCAAATAATACCACAGTAATAGGCTCTGATAGACACATCGCATTACTTGGTGTTCAAGACCTAATTGTTATTGATACAAAAGACTCGCTATTGATAGTTAATAAAAATTCATCTGCATCAATGAGGGCGCTGATAAAAAAACTAAATAAGATTCATAAAGAAATATTACGTGAGCACTCTATTGTACATAGACCATGGGGTTTTTATGAAATAATAACTCAGCAAAAAAATAGTAAAATTAAAAAAATAGTTGTCTATCCTAACTCAGAACTATCTTATCAATCTCATAAATATAGAAGTGAGCATTGGATTGTTTTAAAAGGCATTGCTACTATAAAAAAAAATGGGGTAATAACTAGACTGTCCCCAGATGAATCTATGTACATTAGCTCGGGTGATAAGCATAAACTAATGAACAATCAAAATACTGCATTAGAAATTATAGAGGTTCAAACCGGCAAAAAGCTATCTGAAAATGACATCATAAGATATGATGATATTTATGGACGTTGAAGTGGAAAATCATAATGAAATATAAAAAGCTTGCAAATACAGATTTAAATGTAAGTCTATTATGCCTTGGAACGATGACTTATGG
>MDSZ01142728.1_pt1 | contig 10914 bp, 7 predicted proteins | sample 811201 | NCBI WGS metagenome assembly MDSZ01 (sample SAMN05326647, study PRJNA326480) | marine metagenome | isolation source: seawater | place: Indian Ocean: North | collected 2010 | reverse complement strand
ATCGGCGGAAATCGGGAAAGGAGATGCTTAGCCAATCATGTCCTCCAACAGGAATTCGAAGATCCGTTCGGAAAGGGTTGCGGAGAGCTGTTCGAGCGCGACTGTGTCGAGGGAGGCAGCGGACAGTGATACGGTTGTATCGACACGCGAATTGGCTGGATGACACTCAAGAGTGAAGCTGCTCTCGGGCTGAAGGGCTGCGGGACAATGAACACGCAGGCTGTGGACCGGCAGGGAAGGGTTGCCGAGGCGCGAATGCCATGCAAATCCGTTGCGGGTGTCGTCACCGGTGGTAAACACGGTCACCAGCGCCAGGTTGAGATCAATGTCGTCACTGTCAGGTCCTCCGGCGCCGAATGCACTGAGTTCGGGGGCGACTTTTTCCATCAGAAGGTTGAAGCGGCGGGTTCTTTCGTCGTCATCGCTTGTGAGCGCCGGGCTGTCGGTGTTTGCGGTCAGTTGTGGTCGGGTTGCAACGAATCCGGGAAGCCAGCCGGCGTCGCGGAAGAAACCGCGCATCTGCAGGCGCGTAACGGTCTTCAAATCGAACTTGCCGAGCTGCGGATAGTCGGCCACCGAGAGCGAGCTTCTGGCGATGCCTGATACAGGGAGCCATTGCCCGAAGCGCAATTGGGATCGGCGCAGATTGCTTTGATGCAGCAGGATGGCAAACCGGAACAGCGCGTCCAGCCACGCGACGCGGGCGATGGCAAGCGCCGGTGTTGCCGGTTCGTCGACGCCTGCTCCGACAACGAGTATCTGGCGCCGTTCGTCGAAAGGGGGCGGCCGGTGCTTTGCCAGATTGGAGCCATTGAGCAACCGGTCCGCGAGGATGGCCGGCGGCCACATGAATTCACTGATCAGGAAGTCGTCGATGTCCTCCGGCCGACGCGTGGAATGGATATCGACCACGCCGCCCTGGCGTGGATACACGAATTGCGGGTTCTGCTCATCGGCCATTATCGGCCGTATTCTCCTCGGATCGGCACTGATCCCGGGTTCGGGGTCGAGGCCGTATATGAAGCGCAGGATCATTCCGTCCGGCTCGGCCATCCGCTGGCTCCCCCCCGCCGTGTCCGGCCGTGCGTGTCGTTGCAGGCGGACGGCTGACCAGAGTTTCACGGCTGCGCGTTCCCAGAAGATATCGACCGATGTCGTTTCTCCATCGAGATCGCCAGTTGCGCAAAGAGCTTCAAGAGCGGCACGGAAGGCGCGCAGATAGTCCTCGTAAATCTGCGGTTCGATCTCCGGGAGGTCGTCGTCTTCGCAGAACAGCAGAGTTCGGCCGACTGACTCCACCGCCAGCGCGGCGAGGGGAAGCAGGCAGTCGTGCACGATGACCTGCCGCGGCAGTATGTCGAAATGGCGAGGATCGCGGACAAGTTTCGGATCCAGGCCGAGCGCCCGAAGCAGCCGCACGTAGATGGAGCCTCTCAGCGTTGCGTCCCTGTCGGGTGATCCGTGCGGCGGAAAAGCTGCCGAAAATTCTTTGGCAAGTTCGGGCGGAAGACCGATATGGCGGTCATGGAATACCCGCAACAGGTTGCATGCGTCCAGTACGCGGGCCTCCTCCATGTTGTGCAGCGCCGCATCGTTGAGCCGTCGTGCTTGCGCCGCTCCCACGAATTGCACGTCGACGCTCATTGTTCACCGACCAGAAGGGATTCAAGACTCTTCCTCTGCTGCGGATCGACTTCCCGATCGAGACCGAAGCGGATGAACACCGCGAGGTCTTCCTGAACGGTGATCTCGGGATCGCCCTTGTTGGCCTCCGCGGCACGCAGCAGCGCATTGATGAGGAAGATTTTTGAAAACCGCACGAGGCGTCGGTTGGAAACAAGCGAGAAATGTTCCCGCCGAGCCTGGGCGGCGATGTCGGCAAGACGCGCCATCATCAGATTGACCGCGTCGTCCTGCGGATCGATTGCCAGGCGTCCGTCGGAACTCATCGCTCGCACGTCCTTGCGGAAGGCTTCGGCTCGTTTGAGCAGTTCCGGCCGAGTGATCTCGGCCTCGGCCGCGTTGGTTTCCTTCCAGCCGGCTTGCAGCAATTCGCCGAATTCATCTGTTCGGGCGCGGGCGTTGTCGACCCAGCTGCGCAGGAGGAAGCGATCGTAGATGGCCATCAATTCCGGTTTGCGGGGTGGATAATTGGTGGCACCGAACAGGCACGACAGCTTCACCGCGTAGGAATCGCCGCGATCATGGAACTTGCGTTCGTTGACGAAGGTCAGCAGGGAATTGAGAATTGCGCTCGAGGCGTTGAAGACCTCGTCAAGGAACACCACTTCGGCATGCTGCATCATGCCCTGATGCAGGCGTTCCAGTTTACCGCCCGCCTTTTGTTCCGACATCAACTTGCCGATGTCGAAATACCCGAACAGTTCGTTGGGTTCGGTAAACGGGGTCAGCAGGTATTCAAAGTACCGGTCTTCCCGTTTCAGTTTGACCAGGCCGTTGGATTTGTCGGCTTTGCCGGCAGCTACGATTTCCTCTTTGCCGATCAGGCCGGAAAAATGGGTAAAGGCGCGGATCAGGCGTGATTTCGCGGTGCCGGGCGGACCGATCAACAGCATGGATTCGCCTGATGCCACCGCAAGAAGAAGGCAATGAATTTCTTCCGAAAGGCCGAAGAACCTTTCGTTCAGATGCTCCTTCGCCGCGACCAGATCCTTGAAGAAAACTTCATGTTTTTCAAGGAGGTCTGCGAGTGCTTTTTTTGAAAACATATAATTTCTAGCCCCACCATCGCGCTTTTTTTACGCGCTATAATTTCTGTCTTTTCAGACGCTGGACAAAGGATGCGGATCGAGCATTTCGCGGTTCACTCCGTTCGTGTTCTTCGCCATCCGCTTCATCAGCAGGTTCTTGTGCGTCCTGCCCCGTTTCCCCCTTTTTAGCCGAGTTTGGACGAGCGTGAGAACCATGCCTGGCAGCGGGAAGTTGTGAAACCAGATTGTACACATTTGTCCTTCTTTCGCCGGGCATGCGATTGGCCGCGTCGATTACAATGAGTTGTTCAGTTTCAGATCGTTGCGCCAGTCGTTCGGCGGCCGCCTGAAGACCCTTGTCGAGTGTGTCCACGAAACGGCGCTGAGCTCGCTCCAGAGAGAATGAAAGGGGCGAGTTGTCGGGCCGCTGAATGGCTATCGCGACGAGAAAATGAAACGTTGCGGGCGAAATCGAGGCCGGCCAGTCGGGTTCGTCGGGATGGAACAGTGTGGCCTCGCGCCACCGGAGCCTGACCTGCCTCATCAGTTCGTAACCGATCGCGGGGTCGGACCAGGCCATGTTCAGGAAAAGAGGGAACAGCCGGTCGCCGTGCAGGAGTGTTCCGCGGATCGCCCGCATCCATGCGAGCTTGCGTGACAGCCAGCCCCTGGGACGAGTGGAGGCGAAGGTGAGAAGCATGACCTCGTTGGATCCTGGATCTTTGGGAGGATCAGAAAGATGAACGGGTCTGCGGATCGCCGATGCAGTGTATTTCCGGTCTTTGAGAGACCATGGAATTCGACCTGCGAGCGGGCGCAGCAGGAGCGTCTGCTGCCGGTCGAGTGCCGGTTGATCGCCATTGTCATAAACGTAACGTATCGACTGTTCGGCGAGGTTGCGCAGCAGGGCAAGCACATCCTTTTCCCGAAGACGCTGGTCGTCGACCTGCGACGCCCATTCGGTTCTTCGAAGAGGCGGCAGGGACGTGGGCTGAGGGGCCGAAGAAGGGGAAGTCACAGCTTGAGTTCCTTTCCGAGCATGGCGACGGCGAACAAGCCGCCGGCGATGGCAAGCAGGGGAACATGCAGCGGCCTCGGAGGCACCTCCGTGGCAGGACGGCGGGCCTCATTGTCCGGGAGTGCGTCATAGGTTCCGCCGGAATTGGTGGCGAGCGCCATCAGGCCTTCCGTGTTGACGCCGCTTGAAGCCGCTTCATGCTGGCCCGTTGCGGTGCTGGAGGCCGCCGGCAACAGCACCGGGATCATCTGCTTCTCCGGCAGCGCACCTGCGCCTCCTTCCTGGAGCGTCAGGACGCCGGGATGGGGTGGGGTGCGCTTGCCGGAGGAGAGGTCAATTCGCCCCACGAATACACCCTTCTGTCCGGGGTCAGGGGTGAGCGTGAGATTCTGTACGTTGTCATGGGAACTCAGTGTCCCGCCCAGTGTTTCCGGCAACGGGGCGCCGTTGTCATCCTCAAGGATTGTGACCTTGACGGTGAGCGATTTGCCCAGATCTTCCAGACGAATGTCATAGCGATCCCGCTTTGACCAGCGAGCCAGGTGTGCAATCGTCGCTTCTATGGCGGACCGGCCTGCCTCGGTTCCCGTCCAGGCCGGTCCGAACCTTGACAGAAAGGCACCCGTTCGACCGCCACCGGCCGCGCCTGCGTCGCGGAAGGCGAGCACAGGTTCGCCGGTGCCCTTGTTTCGTACCAGGATACGGTCCGCATCTATCCGGGCGTAGCTGAGCGCAACGCCCGGTGTCTCGATGCCTTCCGCTATGCCGTCCAGAGGCTTCACCAGCAGTGGCTGCACCGGCTCGGGCAGGAAATATTCGGTCCGCTCCTCCGGCTTGAAGAATTTCAGTTCGTAGCGGATCCCGCGGTTCGGATTGAGCATTTCCGATTGCAGGGCAGTGCCCGCGATCTGCCTGTTGGTGGGGGAGGCGGCCGAACCGTATTCCAGATAGACGAAGGACATGCCGTCCTTGGCATAGTCGTATTCCGTAATCTCGCCATCGGTGATCAGGAACACGGCCGTATAGTTCCGCGCCTGGCGGGCAGCCTGCACGAAGGCGGAGGAGGCGTCCGAACGTCCGCCGACGCTCAGGGTGCTGAGGAACTGGTTGATGTTCGCTTTGCCTACGGTGTCCATGTGTGTCCAGCCGGGAGAACGGAGGTCGAAGGTGATGATCTGTATTCGGTCGACCGGCCTCATGTAACCAATGATGTTCGTTATTGCCTGGCGAGCCGCACTGACGCCCTGGCTCCCCATGGAGCCTGAGGTGTCGACCATCACGATGACATCGCGTGGCGGCGGTTCGTCGATCAGGAAACGCGGATCCGCCGAGACCGGCAGCAGCGCGTCGAGCGGTGTGTCCTTGTAGCTCTGCACGACGGTGGGCTGTTCCGTCCCGCCGCGCATCGGGCCGTTCACCAAAAGCAGGCCAAGCCCGCTCGAGCCGATGTTGCTCGCCATGCGTTCCAGGTTGTCGGGAGAAAACTGCTTCGCATCGAGTTCGCCGAGAACGACGACATCGTATTTGGAGAAATCGACCTCGGTGCCTGGAGAACTTTGGGTTACCTCGAATCGATCTTTTGAAAGGGTATTGAGGAAACCTGTCTCTCCGTAGGCCAGCACCTGGATAGGTGACTTGACCAGGGTCAGAACGCGCTGCTGGTAATTCCGAGTATCTGACGTGTAGCCGATCTCCACGTATTGCACGCCGCGGCCGTCGAAGCGTACCGGCAGTCGTATCTGATGGATCGCATTTTTTCGCGTACCCTGCGGTTGGTCGGTTTCGATCGCCTCGCCGTTGCGAGCCAAACGGATACCCCAGGGTTGTGCTTGTTCTCCACCGTTCTCACCTGGATCGAACACAACGCGCAGGCGCGGTTGTGTTTCCGTGCGGATTGCGGCCGGCAGATAGGCGGATACAATGCCCTCCGCCGGCATGCCCGCATTGATCGCGACAGGAAAGATCGCGGTCGTGTCCATGCCTGGCGTTTCGGCCAGGGTCTTGAGATCTGTCTCCGTATCGTTTCCATCACTCAACAGGACAACGATATCGCTGTCAGGTTCCTGAGCGGCAACGCCTGCAGCCTCACGCAAAGCTTCGCCGACCCTGGTCGCTCCGCCAGGCAGGGTAGAGAGTTCGGCGTCACTTCCAAGAAGCGAAAGCGCCTGTTCGGGGAGAATGCGGTTGGCGATGGTCCGTGCGCCGTCTGCGAAGGCGATCAGCGATACAGTGACTTGCCGCTCGGTGGTCCTGGAAAGACGGTCGAGATAGGCTTCCACCCGGGCAAGGGCTCTTTGTCGATCTTCTGTCCTGCGAAGAGTGCTCTCGGAGGTGTCGACCGCGACAATGACATGGCTGCTGTGCGGATTGTCGTTGTGGACCAGAACCGGCGCACCTGCCGCCATGGACACCAGGAGCCCGGCGACAGGCAGGCTCAACGCGGTCGGGATCCAGGCTCCGGGCCGCAGCTTGCCGGTCGCACGAACATCGAAGACCAGCTTGCGAAAGACCCAGAGCACGAAGGTTGCGGCGATCGCGATGGCGGCAAGGGTGGCAAGGATGGACGGAGCTTCGTCCGCTCGGCACTCCACTCGCCACCCGCCACCCGGGTTCCATAGAGACAAGAGATTGCAGGCGTCCAGCGAGATCATCTTGTCCTAACTCCTGCAATACGTTCGATCAGCAATAGGATTGTCGCGACGCAGGCAAGCCACGGCCACAACAACCGATCCCGGGTGACGGTTCGAGCTGTTGGTTGAATGCTGTCAACGTTATCATCCATTCCGTGTGTTTGCGATGTGTTGCTTTCGGATGCGACGTTTGCAAGCGATGCGCCGTCTGGGCCGACAAATTCCGTTCTTGCATCGCTCAGTCGGCTTTCCGTTACGTACCGAAAGGCGTTCAGCAAAAGCACCCACCAGGCTTTGGAGAGTTCCTCGTCACGTTGGCGGTCTCCTGTCGCCGTTGGACGGGCAGGAAGAATGACGGCAGGGGCTGCTCCACCCCGAACGGCAATCCACGCGGCGGCCTTATCAGCGGCTGCCGAAGCAATCCAGCGAAAGTCCGGTGGAGGATCGGCAGCGCCGCCCGGTCTCATGGCTTCCAGCAGATCGAGGTCGACGAGGTCGAGCAGCCGGCTGTTGCCATCGAAATATCCCAGTTCCTGTGGCTCGGTGCTCTGTTCGGTCAGATAGATCCCGCTGTTTGCCATTTCACCGGAAAACCGGGAGTAGGGTTCAACCAGCAGATCGGGTTTTTCGTCAGGTGGAACGACAGAGCCAAGACGCGGCAGTACCGCGCGCAGTTGCGGATCGTTCAAGGTGTTCGAGTAGGCGATCTTGAGCGATTCCAGCGTCTTGAGGTCGATACGGAGCCGGTTGTCGAGTGACAGTCCGCCGGTTTCGCTCAGTTCAGCGTGATAGGTTCCTGCTTCCGTGATAGGGAAACCGATGCGTTTCGTCCCGCGCAGCGAGAGATCGAAAGGCTCAATTGACGAGAGAGGTTGCCCGTCCGGTCCCGTAACGATGAGGTTCGGCACTGCCAGGAGGGGGCCGTACTGGTCGATCACGATCGTCAGCACGCCGGTCCTGCTTCCTGCCGCAGGAGTGGAGAATTCGGCAGTCCGTAGCGCTGTGTTCGCTTCCGGTTGGCCGACCTGAAACCACAGGTATTGTGGTGCGTTTTCATCGTTTGTGGTCAGAAGTTGCGAGTCGGGTCGCGGAAGATCGCTGATCATGACGGCATGGGTAAAGGCGCAGGACGTGCGCCCCTGAAGGGCCTCACGGTCCGGCTGCCGGAAAACGGTGATCAGCTGCGCAAGCGGAATTCCGTCTTCGGTAACGGACGTTTCGGTATCCGTGGTACCGGAAGCCATTGGCGGAACCTTCGTAATCTCCGCGCAGCCGCCTTTGGCAACGGTATCCTTTTGAAGTTTATCAGCGAAAACCTCGGCAATCTGAAGCCTGCTCGGCTGGCCGATCGCCATGCTCGGGCTGCGGTCGATTGCGATGCGCACGCCCAGATGGGCATCCTGGTTCGTACGGAAGGACTGTCTGTCGACCAGGACAATTGCCAGCAGAATGCAAAGGAAGGCAAGCCGCAGCCAGAACAGTCGACTTGTGAGGGGAGCGGAGATGCGCCATTGCACGCGGTCACGTTGTGCGCGCGACAATTCAGGAAGAAACCGCAGGGCTGAAATCTCCACGTTGCGCACTCTTGGGGTGCGCATGTAGCGCACGATCAGGACCGCCATGGCACCAGCCAGTACCGCGCCTGCCAGGGTGGCCCACAACATCAGCCGCGCCTCCCGAAGAGTTCACAGGCTTCTGCGAAATCCGGAAACCATTGCCGGAAGGCATCGGCCAGAGCCTCGGTGGAATGGATTTCGTCGGGAGAATGCCAAGTGGAGTGAATGACACCGCCGAGCCTGGTTGCCGCGCGCAGATGTTCCATCTGCTTTTCTATGGCAGCTGCAGCTTCATCGAGTTCCTTGCCGGAGGGCTCGAAGTCGCCGTCGCGCGCCGGCTCTTCACCCACCTCCTGCAGTCTTACCATTTGACCTTCAAGCAGGGCGCGCTCGGCAGGCCAGGTGTCGAGTTCGCACAGCACCACCTGCCGGAAACCGCGGCGCGCCTCTCGCGCGAGCGTGATGACGGGAACGAGATCCGCCATGTAGAAGTCGGACATCAGGATCGTGGCGGAGGACTGTGGCAGGCTCCGCACCACCGCCGAAGCGTTGAGGGCCTCTGTTTCGGAGAACCCGGCTTCGGCCAATTGATCCAGTCGCGCGGTGAAACGAGAGGCGGCGGCAATGATTGCATTGCCGACTGCAAATTCCACGCGCGTATCCGCGAGGCCATACAGAGGCACGAAGGCGGCCTTGACGTCCTCGCGCGCGGCGATATGGGCAAGGCAAAGCACAGTCCATTCAGCGAAGAGCAGTTTCGGAGCGTCACGCGGCAATCGCATTGTCGGCCTCACATCGACACCGACCAGAAGGCAGAATTGTTCTTCGGCCTCGTAGGCGCGAACGAGATAGTCTGTCGACAACCCGTAGCGGGCAGAGGCGCGCCAGTCGACGTTGCGGATGTCGTCTCCAGGCTGGTAGGCACGATGCTCACGAAACTCCAGAGAATGGCCGAGACGGCGGCGGACCAACGATCCCGTCCCGGAGGTCGGAAGGCGCTTGCGCGCCTTCAGACGGATCCGTTCCAATTCCGACAGGGAGAAGGGGATGTCCGCGCTCACTAGCCAGCTCCTCAAAGGTCGTCGAAGAAGCGGGCGTAGTGGCCAACATGCGGCGCGGTCAATTTCACGAGACGGTCAATCACACGGTCGCGCAAATCCTCGGTGGTCTGTACGGATGACGAGCCGAAGTCCGCCCGAGCGTGGGAGTGCCATTCGGGCTTGAGCTTGAGACGATGACGCAGCACACCCCGCGCCAGTTGACGGATCGATTTCGGCAATTGCCCATGCCATTGGTCGGCCTGCAAGGGATCGGTATTCAGGAGCGCATCCGCCTTGGTAACCATTACCAGAGAGATTGCAGCGCGAGGCCCCAGCGGTATCTCGATATAGCGCTCGGCGAAGGTCCGCAGATCCCGTCTGTTGCTATCCGGGAGATCGACGGTATCGGAAATGTATTCTGGCCCGTTTGTCGCCTGGACGATGTTGGTCGCATGACCGACGATATGATCTTCAACGGAAGCGTTGATGATGAGCCGACGGGTCTTGTCGATCCAGTAAAGACAATCATCGCGGGAATCCCTCACTGGGCCGCTCGGCGCCTTCCTGCCTTCTTCGGCGGGAACCTCCTGCTTTCCGCCCAGTGCGACCTTCCGGACAATATGTACCAGGTTCTCGGTGTCCGGCGGTTGCATCAGAAGCTTGAGTTGAAACCGGTCCGCCTGCGCCTCAGGCAATTCGTAGGTGCCCTCCTGGTCGATGGGGTTCTGGGTGGCCACCACCATGAATGGAGTTCGCACGATGACTTTCGTGCCGTTGAAGGTGATTGTGTGATCGTCGATGATGGAATGTTGTTCTCCGAGCACAGTTACCTGCCCCTCAGCCATTGCTTCGAGCATCGCAGCCTGGGTTTTCGGCGTCGCGCGGTTTATCTCGTCGGCAAGCAGGATGTCGCAGAAGATCGGACCGGGTTTGAAAACAAGACTGAATCCTCCGGTGTCATTTGGCTTCGGGACCTCGGTGCCGGTGATGTCCGAAGGCAGAAGGTCTGGCGTGAACTGGATCCGTTTGTGCTGGCTGCCAAGACCAAGGGCTTCAGCGAAGGCGCGGGCGAGCGATGTCTTGCCCAGACCGGGATTGCTCTCCAGCAGGACATGCCCGTTGGTAACCAGAGCGACAATCAGCCCGTCGATGACATCGTCCTGACCGATGATCTTGCCGACGTCTTTCACGTTCTGCCTGATGGCCTTCATGAAGCGGATCGCCTCGGCGGCATCCTGTTGATTCATCGAGGGTCCTACCTTTCCTTGCCGGTCAACAGATCGCTCATCCATTTGGGAAAGACCTGATGCGGTTGATGCTCGTGCGGCGTTGCACCATCCATCTCAGGCTGGCGGGTGTTGATGTCGAGTGTCTCGGCCGGCCGAGCGCCTCGGTCGGCGTATTGCGGGCCGCGGACAGAAATTGTTCGAGTGGATCCGTCGTCGGTTGGGATTTGCACCTGCTCGTCCGGTCGCAACGTTATCGCCACATCAGTACGAGCTGGTGCGCCTGAAGAACCGGTTCCGGCGCCTGGTGTCTTGCCATCGTTGCCGCGACCGTTACGACCGGCAGCGCTTTGCAGCCGCCGATCGTCCTGCGATCCGGGCGAGCCTTCTGTACCGGCAATCCCTTGCTGGCCGCCTCCTTGTCCGGATCCGCCGTTGTCCTGCGTGGGCTGAGATGTGGTGTTGTGGTCCGAGGATGCGCTTTTCTGCTGGCCTTGCTGGCCCTGCTGACCCTGCTGACCCTGCTGGCCCTGCTGGCCTTGCTGACCCTGCTGGCCCTGCTGACCTTGCTGGCCTTGCTGACCCTGCTGGCCCTGCTGACCTTGCTGGCCCTGCTGACCTTGCTGGCCTTGCTGACCCTGCTGACCCTGCTGGCCTTGCTGGCCCTGCTGACCTTGCTGACCCTGTTGGCCTTGCTGGCCTTGCTGACCCTGCTGGCCTTGCTGGCCCTGCT
>MDSZ01054400.1_pt1 | contig 10915 bp, 13 predicted proteins | sample 811201 | NCBI WGS metagenome assembly MDSZ01 (sample SAMN05326647, study PRJNA326480) | marine metagenome | isolation source: seawater | place: Indian Ocean: North | collected 2010 | reverse complement strand
TGGCTGGTTTTCGCGCGTTTTTCGCGGCGTCTATTCTTGCGCTTTCGACATTGGCTTCCGTCCCTGCCGCTGCTGGCACGCTGCAATGCGCGCCCTTCGCCCGCCAGGTTTCCGGTATCGACATTCATGGCAACGCCAATACCTGGTGGGGCCAGGCCGAAGGCCGCTACGCCCGTGGGCATGAACCGCGCGTCGGCGCCGTGCTGGCCTTTTCTTCCAGCCGTTCGATGCCGGTCGGCCATGTTGCAATGGTCAGCAAAGTGGTGGGGGATCGCGAAGTGTTGCTGACCCATGCCAACTGGTCTTATCGCGGCGGCATCGAACGCGATGTGCGCGCCATCGACGTGTCGCCCAATAATGACTGGACCGACGTGCGCGTCTGGTATGGCCCGATCGGCGGCCTTGGCACGCGCTCCAACCCGGCGCGCGGCTTCATCTACGCTCAAGCGCCTGAGACGATCGACCAGCCGGTGCAGATCGCGTCGGCTGATACGACCGGTGGCGCGGCGGTCCGCTCTGCTTTCTGAGCCCTTAACCTTTTGCCAACCGACGCGCGCATAGGGTCGATCCCGGTGGGGCGATTCTAGACGTTTCGGGATCGCAAATGATTCGAAAGATGGTCTGGACAGCCGCGCTGTTGCTGTCCGGGATGACGGGCGCGCAAGCATGGGGTGCGTCGGTGCTGCAATGCGTGCCCTATGCGCGCACGGTGTCGGGCGTTGATCTTTATGGCGATGCGCTCAACTGGTGGGATCAGGCCGATGGCCGTTTCAAGCGCGGGCATGCGCCTAAAAAAGGCGCGGTGCTGGCGTTCCGGGCATTCGGCCCAATGGCGCTGGGGCATGTCGCGGTGGTAAGCCGCGTGCTGGACGATCGCCGAATCCTCATTCGCCATGCCAACTGGTCCGTGCCCGGCGCGATCGAGGAGGATGTGCTGGCGATCGACGTTTCGGACCAAGGGGACTGGAGTCAGGTGCGGGTATGGCACAGCCCGACCGGGCAAATGGGCGCGCGCATCAATCCGACCTTCGGTTTCATCTATCCGTCCAAGGCCAAGCTGCACGATTTCACGCCTGATCCTGCGTTGGGCGCAAGCATCCGCTTCGCCAGGGTGGACGCCGATCGCTGGGATCGCGAAGGAGCCCCTGTCCGCGCGGTCCGGACTGCGCAGGCTATAGTCGAAGCCAAGGCGGAACGGCGCGGTCGTGCGCCACATCTGCGCACCGATCCGGCGATCCTGCAATTTGCCGACAATGCGCCGGTAGAGCGGAGTCTGAGCGCCATCATCGCGGACGTGAAGCGCGAGACGATGGTGAACTGATCGCCAAAAGGGGCGCCTGATCGCGGCGCCCCTTTGCCCTTATTCGCCGTCCGATGCCTTTTCGTCGGCAGCGCCCTCGGCCGGATTTTCGAACCAGGCCTCGACCTCGCCATTCAGCTTGATCGTCAGCGGATTACCGTGACGATCGCGGGTCTTGCCGGCGGCGACGCGGATCCAGCCTTCCGACACGCAATATTCCTCGACATCCTTGCGCTCACGGCCCTTGAAGCGGATGCCGATGCCGCGCTGGAGCACATCCATGTCGAAATGGGGGCTCTTGGGATTGGTGGACAGATGATCGGGGGGCGTATTGCTCATGATGGAAATCCTTGCAAAGTTGCGCAGCGCCTAGCGCCTGGCCTGCGCGCTCGTCAACCGCCCGCCGGCGCGTCGACATTGCAGAAGATGCGGCGGATGACGCCCTGATCCAGCCAGGCGACAAAACGACGGCTGGCGTCGGCGACATTCTCGATCGGATAGGCGACGGGCCGTTCGTCGATCAGCCGACTGGCGACAGCGAGCCGGACGACTGCATCGGGGGCTGTCGTCAATATCCGGCCGCGCCGATCGGTGGCGGCGCTGTTGACGCCGATGACATGGCCATCTTCGGACAGGACAGGGCCGCCGCTGATGCCCGAAAGCGTACCATCGCCAGCGGGCAGGCGAGTGCGTTCGGCCCAGGCGAGGATCGGCTGCGCGGTTTCGCTAAGGCCGCGCCGGGCGCTGGCCGATCCGATCAATTCCGATACGACCAGGGTAGGTTCGCCGGCCGGAAAGCCCATATGATAGCCCGGAGTCCCCGGCTGCGGCACATGATCGGACAGGGGGAGCGCGTCGGGGCTGGTGAGATTGGCCTGCACCACGGCCGCATCGCCCTCCCGGCTCTCCAGCACCCGAGCGACGGGCCGGGCGAAGCGGCCATCCTCCAGTCCGACGCGGGTGCAGCCATGGGTAACATGCTCGGCGGTCAACCACGCGCCATCCCGATCGACCGCAAAGGCGGTGCCCATGGAATCGGCGGGTCCGCCAGGGCGATCCTCGATCACAAACTGTTCGTCGCCCCATTGCGGCATGGGCCGGCGCGGGCTGCGCGGATCGAATTGCTCGACTTGGAGCGGCGGGATGACGGATTGCTGCGCGCCCCAGGCCACGATCAGAAGCACCGCACCAAGAGCGAAGGGCAGGCAGCCACAACCCTGCTTGCCCGCCATACGCTCTTAGCCCGCCACCGCAGCAGCGGTCAGACAGGCCACCGCCGCCTTCATCATCGCCAGGAAGATCGCCGCCGACCGCTCATTCGCCTCGATCCGAGCGGATAAGGTGCCGATGAGAAAGTCGACGAGGCGAAAGGCGATCAGTTGCAGAACCAGCGTCACACTGCCCCAGATGATGACGTCCCAGACATTGACCGATCCGGCCAGGCAGAAACCCAGCGGCACGGCAAGGCCAATCGCCGCGCCGCCTAATGAAATGGCAGCCGATTCATTGCCTGCGCGGATCAGCGCGAATTCGTCATGCGGCGTGATCCACAGATATAAGGCAAGCGCGGCCAGCCACACCACGGTCGCGCTGCCCAGATGCAGCAACAGGATCGGCAGGCCCGCTAGCAGGCTCTGGATGACGGGCATGGGATCACTCATGCCCCAGCCATGCCGCAACCTGTCCGTTCGATCAACCGGGCAGGGCGCGGCGTAGCCTTATCGGATCAGCGACAGATGCGCACCCTTACGTCGCGGTGCCGCCAGCGATCATAACGCCATTGCGTCCAGCAGCGCGGGCGATAGCGATAATGGGACCGATAATATCCGCCATGGCGCCGCCAGTCGCGGCGGTTGCCGCGCCAATGCCGACGGTCGCTCCAACGCCGATTATCCCAGCGATGATCGCGCCCGTCGCGCCAGCCTGCATTGTGATATTGTGCCTGCGCGGGCGTTGCAGCCGCACCCACGCCAGCGACGGCAAGGCTGAATGCTGCGGCCGCTTTCCAGATCAGGGTCATATAGTCTCTCCTCTCTCCGGTCGCCTGTCGGGGCGAGCCATGAGAGGCACCTTGGCGAACGCCAACTGAACCGAGCGGGAATAATGCTGTCAGCGAAGGTTCAGCGTCCGCGCAGGGCGCTTTCGGCCTCCTGCATATAATCGCGCGTGATCGGCAGTGCGCGGCGGTCGCGGACATATTGGACCTGATAATTGACCATGCCGCCATGTTCGAACACGGTCGCCGCGCCGGCCAGATAGAAAGTCCACAGGCGAAAGAAGCGTTCGTCATACAGTGCGACGATGTCCGCCTTGTGTGCCATGGTGCGCTTGTACCATTCGCGGATGGTAAGGCCGTAATGCATCCGCAGCACCTCCACATCCGTCACCATCAGCCGGGTGCCTTCGCTGCCCTGGATCATTTCCGACAAGGCGGGGATATAGCCGCCGGGGAAGATATATTTCTGCGTGAATGCATCAGTGATGCCAGGTCCATCGACCCGCCCGATCGTGTGGATCAGCATGACGCCGTCGGGCGCGAGCAACTCCCGGCATTTGTTATAAAAGGTGCGGAAATGCGCGGTGCCGACATGCTCGAACATGCCGACTGACACGATGCGGTCGAACGGGCCGGTCATGTCGCGATAGTCGATCAATTCGAAGCGGACATGATCGGCGACGCCCGCATCCTGCGCTCGCTGACGCGCGACCTTGAGCTGCTCCTCCGACAGGGTGATGCCCGTCACGTCCACGCCGCAGGTGCGATGCAGATAGAGCGCCATGCCGCCCCAGCCGCAACCGATGTCGAGCACTTTCATCCCGGGTTTGAGGTGCAGTTTTGCAGCGATATGCGCCTTCTTGTCCTCCTGCGCCTGTTCCAGGCTGATCCCGGTTTCGTTGTCGGCATCGGGAAAATAGGCGCAGCTATATTGCCGGTCGCGGTCGAGAAACAGCGCATAGAGTGCGCCGGACAGGTCATAATGATGGGCGACATTCGCCTTTGACCGCGATTTATGATTGGCGCGCCACAGTTTTTGCCGCACGGTCTTAAAGCTGCGGCTGATCCGGCTTTTCGCGTCGATCGATCGCCCTGCTTCCCATGGGTTATTGGCGCGGATCATGGATATGAACTCCATGATGCCGCCGCCTTCTATCCCGACACGGCCGTCGATCCAGGCTTCCGCCATGCCCAGGCGCGGATCTTTGACGATGTCGAAGGGGACACGGCTATCGTGAAAGCGCAGGGCCAGGTTGGGGAATTCCGGGTCGGCACGTCCCGCAGTGAAGCTGCCGCCCTTGGCATAATGAACCGTCAGTTGGCCGCGCGTGACCAACCGTTTGAGAACGCGCTCGAATATCTTCATATTGTTCCATGTGTCATGTCGTTACGCAGGCGTCAAATACCGGCATACCAATCATAGCCGGCATAGTCTTCCCAGAAGCCGCCCTTGCCGTGGCCGATGTTCGCAATGCTGTCCACCGCTTCGATCCGCATCAGATATTTTGCCTGCTTATAGCCCAGTTGCCGCTCCACCCGCAGGCGCAAAGGCGCACCATTGGCGACCGAAAGCGGCCGGTCGTTGAGCGCGAAGGCAAGGATGGTCTGCGGATGAAAAGCGTCGATGAGGTCGATGCTTTCATAATAGGATCGGCCGCCCCCCATATCGTCGGCGCAATGAAAGACGATATAGCGCGCATCCTGCCGCAATCCGGCCGCATCCAGGATCGTGCGCAGCGGCACGCCGCGCCATTTGCCGATCGCGCTCCAGCCTTCGACGCAGTCATGGCGGGTAATCTGTTCGCGATGAGGCAATGCGTGCAATTGCGACAGCGACAGCGACAATGGTCGCGCGACCTTGCCATCGACGCGCAGGCGCCAGTCGGCAAAGCCCGTGCGCCAGATCGCCTTGTAATCGGGCGTGTTCGGGTTGGCGGTGCCATTGGCGCGAAAGACGGGCGAAATCTGGTCGGGGCGAAATTCCTGCGCCAGGGCATCGCGCGCCATCAAGCTGCGCTGTGCCCATTTGTGGAAATTCTCGGCGGAAAAGAGGGCATTTCGGACAGTCTCGTTCCGGGCAAGGCGATCGCAGCCAGTGAGGGCGGCGGTCGCGCCCAGCAGCAGCGCGCGGCGGGCGATGATCATGGGCGTTGCTCCGGCACCTTGTAGCGCCCGGTGATCATGGATCGCACTTCGTTCACCGGTCCGGCCAGGAGGACCATCAGGATATGGACTAGAAAGAAGGCTGCCAGCGCGAAGGCGGCGATGAAATGGATCGAGCGCGCCGATTGCCGCCCGCCGAACAGGTCCGCCAGCCAGGGCCAGGCGGCATTCATGCCCGGCGACATGGTCAGGCCGGTCAGGATGACAAGCGGCAGCGCCACGAAAATCACGCCGATATAGCTCGCTTTTTGCAGGACATTGTAGCGCAGCGCCGCCGTTCCCGTCGGGAAGCGCAGCCGCGCATGATCCTTGATATCCTGCCACACATGTCGGGGCGCCAGTTCGTTGCGACGGAAGGCAAGGTCGCGGCTGACATGCCGGTTGGCCAGGCTCCAGAGCATGTAGGCGAGCAGGGCGAAGGCGAAGATCGGCGCAGCTGTCAAATGCCAGTGGCGTGACAGCGCCAAATTATAGGTGGCTGGCAATGTCCACCAGCTGCCGAACCGGTTCAGTTCCAGCCAGGCGGGATCGAAATTGGCACCATAGTGCCCCCAGTAGAGGCGTGGATGCGCGTTGAAGATGCCAAGGCCGCTGGTGAAGAGGATGTAGAGCAGCAGGGCGTTCAGCCAGTGCCACAGGCGGGTGGACAGGCGATGCCGCTTGACGGTGGGGCCTGCGGTGGTCGGCAAATCTTCCATGGCGTTCATTCTAGCCCACATTCATGACAGGTCGACAAGCGCTGCGCAGCCGTCGCCTTCAGAGCGATGTAACTGTTTTGCAACACAAGGCCTGAAATTGATTGAAATAAATTCAGACCCTCTTTGCAACTGATTTTTGTGATCCTAGATGGGGCCTGCACGATGATGATGCACATTGCGCTCCTTCCTCATTAAACGGAAGAGAATAGAAACAGGAGCGATCATAGGTAAAAGCCGTGGTCTCTTTGCATCGAACCTGAACGCCGGATGAATATCTAAGTCGCGGCGCTAAGAACAAAAACGAGGACTTTATGAAGACTGTGATTTTCGCAGCGATTGCTGCTGCCACCGCTGTTTCTGCGCCTGCTTTCGCTCAGGACGCTGCGCCCTTCACTGGGCCGCGCGCCGGCGTCACCATGGGTTATGACAAGATCGGCGGCGAAGATGGCTTCGCCTATGGCGTGACCGCCGGCTATGATCTGGCGCTTGCCCCCCGCATCGTCGGCGGCGTGGAGGTCAGCCTGGGCGACACCACGGTCGACGACAGCGGCCTTGACGTCAGCCGTGACATCGCCGCGTCGCTGCGCGCCGGCTATGTCGTGACCCCGCGCGTCCTCGCCTTCGGCAAGGTCGGCTATGCCTCGACCCGCTTCGAATTCGATGGCGACGGCGCAGGCCTGGAAGGCGTGCGCTATGGCGGCGGCCTGGAGTTCGCCGCGACGCCGAACACCTATATCTCGGCCGAATATCAGCGCACCGAATATGAACAGAATGTCGGTGGCCGCGACGCCGCCATGGTCGGGGTGGGCTTCCGCTTCTGATCCACGTCGTTCTGATCGCTCTCTCACGATCAGATCAAGCGAAGGGCGGCCCCCAAGGGGGCCGCCCTTTTTCGTCAGCGATTCAGGCGGGCAGGGGATTGATGTCCGGTTCCAGCCAGTCGCGCCGCGCCGCCGGCGTCATCAAAGCGCTGCGCGACCAATAGGCGAACAGCCAATCCTTGTCGCTTAGCGGCGACGCCTTGAGCGCGGCAAAAGCCACCGAAGGGGCGACATCGTCAGGCAGATCCGCCAGCAGCCGCCGCGCCATGCGCAAGGATGCCTGTGTGATCGTCTCATGATAGCCGCTATTGTCATCGTTCACCCCGCCAACGCTTTCATTATAGCGTCGGATCATGGCCGCCATGTCGCGTTCGGGCCGCAGGTCCGGTCGTTTCAGCATGAGCCAGAGCGCGGTCGCGAAATGCGCGTCATGCGTCCAATCGGCCTTGGGCAAGCTGCGGGCGATGAAGGCGTCCGCGATTGCCCTTATGTCCTCGTCCGTCATCCTCATCCCTCCTAAACTGAAAAACCCCGCCGGGTGAGGGCGGGGTTCTGATTGTGCTTTGGCGCGCAGCCTGTCAGCCCCGGGTCATCCCAGCGCGGCTTGCTTCTCTTCGGCCAGGCGACGCATCTCCGCCTTGCTCTTCTTTTCGCTGGCGCTCTTGAGCTGGCCGCACGCCGCCATGATGTCGCGACCGCGCGGGGTGCGGACCGGCGCGGAAATGCCGCCTTCGAACACGATGTCGGAAAAGCGCCTGATCCGTTCGGGCGTGGAACATTCATAATCGGTGCCCGGCCACGGATTGAACGGGATCAGATTGACCTTCGCCGGCAGCTTATAATGCCGCAGCAGCCGCACCAGCTCGCGCGCGTCCGCGTCACTGTCATTCTTGTCCTTGATCATCACATATTCAAAGGTGATGCGCCGGGCATTATTCGCCCCGGGATAGGCGGCGCAGGCGGCCAGCAGCTCTTCAATCCCGAACTTGCGGTTGAGCGGCACCAGCTCGTCGCGCACATTCTTGGTCACGCCATGGAGCGATACGGCGAGGTTGACGCCGATTTCCTCACCTGCGCGCGCCATCATCGGGATGACGCCGCTGGTCGACAAAGTGATGCGCCGCTTGGACAGGGCCAGCCCATCGCCATCCATCACGACCTTGAGCGCGTCGCGGACATGATCGAAATTATAGAGCGGTTCGCCCATGCCCATCATCACGATGTTGGTCAGCATCCGGCCGTCCGACGTGTAATGCGACGCCTCGTCGCTTTCCTCGTCATCATTGGCGGACGCCATGCTGCCCTTGGGCCATTCGCCCAGCGCGTCGCGGGCCAGCATGACCTGCCCGACGATCTCGCCCGGCGTCAAATTGCGCACCAGCCGCATCGTGCCGGTGTGGCAGAAGGAGCAATTGAGCGTGCAGCCGACCTGACTGGACACGCACAGCGTGCCCCGGTCCGCGTCGGGAATGAAGACCATTTCATAATCCTGCCCGTCGTCCGAACGGAGCAGCCATTTGCGCGTGCCGTCGCTCGACACCTGCGCTTCGACCACCTGCGGGCGGCCAACGACGAAGCGTTCCGCCATCCAGCCACGCATGGGTTTGGCAAGGTCCGTCATGGCGTCGAAATCGGTTTCGCCACGATGATAGAGCCAATGGAAAATCTGCTTGGAGCGCAGCTTTGCCGCCTTGGCGTCCAGCCCCGCTTCCTCGAACACGCTTTTGATCTGCGCGCGGGACAGGCCCATCAGGTCGACGCGCCCATCCTCTCGCGGCGTCACGGCGCGCGGCACGGGCACAGGATCAATAGCGCCGGGAATCGGCATCAGGGGGCTGGCGAATGTCTGCATGGCCGCGCCATAGCGGAATTTTCGGGCAAATGTAAGGCGGAGCCGGGCTTAGCGCAGGCGCGCGCAGCCCAGCGCGGCGGCGTCGATCGCCGTGGCCGCGCCGCGCAGGGCGTAGCTGTCGGCAAAGGCGCGGCCGTCCGCGCCAACGCTGGACACACTCATGCTGGTGGCCGAACGCATGGCGGCGATGATCTGCGCATCGGCGCGGGCGTCCGTGGCCCAGGCGTCGACCTGCCCCGCCACCAATGTGAAGCGGCGCTCGCCCACGCTCAGGCGAACCGGGGCGTCGGGTGAGCGGGCGCGGCTGAGGCGAAAATGGACCTGTCCGCGCACATGGTCGCGCGGCCAGTTGCCTACGGCGGCAAAGCCCCGCGGCGCGCGGCCGCGCCGGACCTGCGGCTGGGCAATGGCATAGCAGCGCGGCGCTGATTGTCCTGCCGCAGGATCGCGAAATGCCCCCCAGCTTTCGAAAATGCCCAGTGAATCGCGCGCGATGGCGGGCGGCGGCGCGAGCAGCAGCGGGACAAGGCAGGCGAGGGCGCGGCGCATTGCCAGGGCAAAGCGCAAGCCGCCCTCATTTGCAACCCCATCCGTAATGAAAGGGCGATGCCACGCTTGCAGGGACGACAACAGTGGTTATGAAGAAGCATCCATCAGTGTCGCCGGGATTCGACCGAACCCCCGGCTCTCGGCTTAAAAAGAACGGACAGAACAGGGACATGAAGGCCACCATCGAACGCGCAACGCTCCTCAAGAGCCTGAGCCACGTCCAGTCGGTGGTCGAGCGGCGCAATACCATTCCCATCCTGTCCAACGTGCTGATCGAGGCATCGGCCGACGGCGCGATCAAGCTGATGGCGACCGACCTTGACCTTCAGGTGGTCGAAAGCATCTCCGCACAGGTGGAGCAGCCCGGCGCGACGACCATTTCCGCCCACACCTTGTTCGATATCGCGCGCAAGCTGCCCGAAGGCAGCCAGGTGTCGTTGCAGGCCGCCGATGGCAAGATGCTGATCCAGGCGGGGCGCGCGCGCTTCAACCTGTCGACGCTGCCGCGCGACGATTTTCCCGTGATTGCCGAGGGCGACCTGCCGACGCAGTTCGAACTGCCGGCCGAAACATTGAAGCAGATCATCGACAAGACGCGCTTTGCGATTTCGACCGAAGAAACACGCTATTATCTGAACGGCATCTATTTTCATGTGTCCGATGAGGGGCAGCCCGTGCTGAAAGCCGCGGCGACCGACGGCCATCGTCTGGCCCGCGTCACCGTGCCGCGGCCCGATGGCGCTGACGGCATGCCCGGCATCATCGTTCCGCGCAAATGCATCGGCGAATTGCGCAAGCTGCTCGATGAAGTGGAAGGATCGGTCCAGATCAGCCTGTCGGCCAGCAAGATCCGCTTTGGCCTGGGCAGTGCGATCCTGACCAGCAAGCTGATCGACGGCACATTCCCCGATTACAGCCGCGTCATCCCGACCGGTAACGATAAGCTGCTCAAGATCGACCCGCGCAGTTTCGAGGATGGCGTCGACCGCGTTGCGACCATCGCGACGGAAAAGACCCGCGCGGTCAAGATGACCCTGGACAAGGACCGCATCACCCTGTCGGTCACGAGTCCGGAAAATGGCACCGCGGCCGAAGAAGTGCCCGGCGCGTTCCAGGGCGAAGGCTTTGATATCGGATTCAACGCCCGATATCTGCTCGACATCCTCGGCCAGATCGACAGCGACCTTGTTGAACTTCACCTGGCCGATGCCGCCGCGCCGACCTTGATCCGGGAAAATGACGCCAGCCCGGCGCTCTATGTGCTGATGCCCATGCGGGTGTGACAGGCAGGGGCGGAAAAGGGATGCCGCCCCATTGATCTACGGTCTGTAAGTAAGTCTCTGTCAATAGATCGCGATTAGAAGGCGCCTCATGTCTCTTAAGCGCGCGTCTTCTTCAGAGTTGTCACGACCTGCCACGTTGTTGATGGCGCTTGGTCTGACGCGAAGCGGCACAGATGTCGGTGCGACCTGGATTTGCGGCAGCTTTTTCCACATCGCGCGACTGTGGCCGCTGATCCTGCTGTCGAAAATGTGC
>MDSZ01005681.1_pt1 | contig 10915 bp, 12 predicted proteins | sample 811201 | NCBI WGS metagenome assembly MDSZ01 (sample SAMN05326647, study PRJNA326480) | marine metagenome | isolation source: seawater | place: Indian Ocean: North | collected 2010 | reverse complement strand
TATAATTCAAGCTTAAATAATATGATAAATTCTAATACATGTCTAACTAATTATGCCAGAACTACCTGAAGTAGAGACTATTTGTAACGCCATAAAACAGGGTATAGATTCTCCCAAAATTGACGAATTTAAAATAATTAATAATAAGCTTAGGTGGAAGATTAACAGGAATATCCCATCGAAAGTAAACGGACAAATTATCAAAAAAATTTATAGGAGAGCAAAGTACATCATTATTGATTTTGATAATGGATGCCTGATTATACACCTTGGGATGACAGGTCAATTTCGCAAGATTTATAATGCATATCTATCTCATAAACATGATCATTTTTTAATAAAAATGTCAGATAATAGTATGTTTGTCTATAACGATGTTAGAAAATTTGGCTCTATTCATTGGTCTTCTGATATACACAGACATTTTCTGATAAAAAATATTGGCGTGGAGCCGCTAACAAATGACTTAAATAGTCAATATTTAAAAACTAAAACTTCTAAGAGTAAAATGAAAATAAAAAATTTTATAATGGATCAAAAAATTATAGCTGGTATCGGTAATATTTATGCTTCGGAAGCACTGTTTTTATCAAAGATCAGGCCTACTAGGATTGCCAGCAGATTATCTGAATCGATGTGTGATCATTTAGTAAAATCTATCAAAACAGTTCTTAAAAGAGCTGTCAGATATGGTGGAACAAGTATAAAGGACTACAAAACATTAGATGGTGACTCGGGATACTTTACTCAAAAGCTATCAGTTTATGGATTAGATAAGTGCAGATGTGGAGAAAAAATAAGAAATATTAAGATAAGTGGGCGATCCTCTTTTTATTGTCCAAAATGTCAAAAATAATTATTTTGAATATTTTTCTCTAAGCACTTCAGATACTGTAGGGTGGACGTAGTTACTAGTATCACCATTATGTCTGGCAATATCTTTTACAATACTTGAAGACAAGAAACTATACTCTTCGGCAGGGCTCATAAAAACACTCTCAATTGAGGGTTCTATGGATCTATTTATACTTGCTAATTGAACTTCATATTCAAAATCAGAAATCGCTCTCAATCCTCTTAAAATGATTGTAGCAGAATGATCCTTTGCGAAATCAACGACTAATTTATTTAGAGTCATTACATCAATAGCTTTAATATCTTTAGTAACCTCATTTACCAGATCAATTCTCTGCTGCAGTGACAGTAAAGTCTGTTTTTGAGAGTTCTCAGCTACTGCGACTATTACTTGATCGAAGATTTTGAGCCCTCTTTTCATTAAATCAAAATGGCCATTAGTTATAGGGTCAAATGTGCCAGGGTATACTGCAATTTTAGTCATTAATTCCTCTTTTTTGCGATTGTATAACTTACATCGCCAATACTCAAATCTTTAATTATGTCGTACTTCAGTTTTAAATATTCGCAGATTGACTTATCCTTACTTTTTCTATCTTGCTCGAAATAAATATACTTATTATTCTGGAGAAAATTTCTCTGAAAGAGCATATCTATGACATTATGTAAACAACTATCCTTATATGGCGGATCAATAAAAATTAATTGGTAATCCTGTATTTGCTCACTTTGTAAAAACTTAAAAACATCACAGTTAAATAAGATGGAATTTTCTATATTCAATTTTTTGCATTCGGATAGGTATTTCTCACATATTTTTTTATTACTCTCAACTAAATGACAGACTTTTGCGCCTCTTGATATCGACTCAAAAGTTAAAATGCCACTTCCAGAGAATAAATCTAGGGTATTAAAATCATTATCAAGCTTACACACATTAAAGATAACTTCACGTATATACGACTTTGTTGGTCTTAAATCTTCATTAGAAAGGTAATCTATTTTTCTAGATCGTAAATGACCAGAAGTAATTCTCAAACTATTGTTTTTCATCGCCCACCTAGTGTAACAATTAAAGCATTTTCAAATTTTATATTATCTAGTATTGCTTTTTTTATACTTTTCAAATTAACATTTTGTATGCCACTGACATAGTTCTTATAATAATCATCTTGTAGGTCATAATCATTTATACTAGCTAATGTTTGAAGCATGCTACTATTGGTATCCATTCTTGTAAGGACATTTCTAATAAGACTTTGCTTGCTTAAGGAGACCTCATCTTCTGTAGCATCAAAATTTTTAAATTTGTTTAATTCAACAGATATAATGTTTAGAGCCTCGTTAACATTTTTATTATCTGTCTGAAGGTTAATTTTAAGAATACCAAAATCATTGTAGATTGACAGATAACTGTATACAGAGTATGCGAAACCCTTTTTCTCTCTTATCTCCTCCATCAAACGAGAACCAAATCCACTTCCACCTAGTATATGATTTGCTACAAGGATATTATAGAAATCTTTATGGTGTCTGTTAATAGAGGGGATATATATATTAATGTGCGTTTGAGTGCTATCAAAAAAAATATTCTCGGTACTTTTTCTGAGCTTATTATATTTTAAAGGTAACTCAATTTTTTGAGTCTCTCGTTTAATATTTCCTAGCATATTTGATATCAAAAAAGCAGATGTATTTTCGTTTATATCTCCCACGAGACTTACAGAAATTTTACTTTTTGAGATAAGTCGTATTAGTTTTTGTCTAATTAAATTTTTGTCAAGCCTCTCAATCTTATTGCTATACCCAATTGTTGGATGGCTCAAAGGACTGCCATTGAAGAAAATTTCATCAGTTTTTTTCTGCGCAAGTCTTCCAGGGTCGAGGTCTGTCCTATTAATAATATTTAAAACTTTAACTTTATTCTCACTTATTAACTCGTCCGATATACCGTTTAATGACAGCATTTCATTAATCGTTTCTGATATTAAATATATATTATCGGTAGTTGAGACAAATCTTAGAGATATATAAGACTTCTCTTTACTCACAGAGGAATTATATTGAGCTCCTATCTCTTCAAAATAACTAATAATTTTTTTATTATTTAAAAGCTGCTGATGAAGGAGGTTTACGCTAAAGCTTAGAATTCCTTCATTATCTCCATCATTTACACTCCCGCTATCAAAGGTTATTCGCAAGTCAATTATAGGTAAATTCCTATTTTCAATTAAAAGATAATCGTGATTGGATTTGATTTTAATTATATTAGGGAAAGCATCAACGTTAGCTATAGACAACAAAAAAACTATAGTAGTAATTATTATGAACCTCACTTCGGCTCCACTAGCGATATTTGAACTTTACTATCAATGATGTATTTTCTTGCTGCTTCCCTTATATCTTGTTCAGTTACTGAGTTAACATTGATAATATATTCATCCAAGAGATTCCAGGTAAGGTTTTTGGATTCCAACTGACCGACACTCATTGTTTGAGAGAAAATAGAATCAAATTTGTATATATTACTTGCTATGATTCTAGCTTTCGTATTACTCAACTCCTTATCTAGTAAACCATCATTATACAAGTTCATGAATTCATTTATAATTGACTCTTTTAAGCTCACTAGCGAAACATTTTGTCTTGGAATGCCACCTATCGATATTATGCTTTTCTTCCTTGAATAAAGATCATGCGATATAAATGTATTTATCGCTATTTTTTTATCAATGATATTTGATGTAAATCTTGAAGAAAAACTACCATCCATGATTTCTAAGAGTATCTCTAAAGCATATGCATCTTTCACAGACAAATCGGTAAATTTTGGTTTCACATATGAAAGTATTAAAATTGGATTAGGCAGTTTTTCTTTCATACGTATCTCATCAAAAGACATTTCTAATTTTTCACTAGAAACCCCATTAAGTTCCATTTCGTGATTTTCAATATTTCCAAAATATAGCTTAATTTCATCTTTTACTGATTTTCTATCAAAGTTTCCAGAAATTATAAGAGTTGCATTGGATGGTTTGTAGTATTTTTTGTACCAATTTTCTAAATCTCTTAGAGTAATGTTATTTAAATCATCCATAGTTCCTATGATTGGAATACCATAGTCTGTCATCCCTAATATGTGTAGTCCTATTTTTTCAAATATCACCGAAATAGGCTGATCTTCTGTCCTTAGCCGTCTTTCTTCTTTTACTACCTCGCGTTCACTAGTTAAGTCATCATTTGTAAGTTGCAAGTTCGTCATTCTATCCGCCTCGTACTTTAAACACATAGATAGATACTCTTTGCTAACTTTTTGATAATATCCAGTAAAATCTCTACCAGTAAAAGCATTTTCAGTTCCACCTATTTTTTTAATAGCTGATGAAAATTCTCCTGCAGCAAATTTTTCTGTTCCTTTAAACATCATATGCTCAAGTAGATGTGATATACCAGTGATGCCTTGATTTTCATAACTTGAGCCAACTCTATACCAGATGCTAGAGACAACATTATTGCTTCTATTATCTCTAATTAAAATAACATTCAAACCATTATCAAGAGAGAATTCCTCTATTCTATCTGCAAAGTTTATGTCATTGAACTTACCTGTTTCTTCGGCAGCTAGGTTAAATGAGCAGACAATAAATGTTACTAGAATTAATTTATTCACAAGACGATTATATATGATACTTGATGTATCTGTTAAACTGTATTTACTCATGAAATTCTCCAATTAAAACACTATTTTTACTGTGGTAAATATACTAAATAACCTTGAAAGGCAGAAAAATGCTACTATAATAATCTTGTAGGAGATTTGTATGACTACAGAAATTATGAAAAATTTACCGATAGAATCAACATCTAGTTTAGAAACCTCAGATGCACTAGAGATGTATCTAGCTGAGCTTCGAAGAACGCCTCTGTTGTCAAAAGAGGAAGAATTAGAGCTATTTGATAGATTAAATAATTCGGACGACATAGATGCAGCTAAAAAGCTTGTCATGGCACATTTAAGATTTGTTGTGCATGTTGCTAAAACATACAAGGGGTATGGTCTACCACTTCTTGATATTATCCAAGAGGGTAATGTTGGACTGATGAAAGCCGTCAAAAGATTTGATACCTCAAAGAATGTTAGATTGCTGTCTTTCGCAATATATTGGATTAGAGCAGAAATTCATGAATTCATTCTTAAGAATTGGAGGATAGTCAAAGTAGCCACGACAAAAGCTCAAAGAAAGTTATTTTTCAAGTTACGTAGTAAAAAAACAAGTACTACTTGGTTAACTGAAACAGAAAAAGATAATATAGCCAGCGAACTAAATGTGAAATCAGAAGCAGTAACTATAATGGAATCACGTCTAACAGGCTCTGATGTGTCATTTGACCCCTTAACAGATGAGGATGTATCGCCATCAGAATACCTTACTGACAATACAGACCCCCTTCTTAAACTAGAATATGAGCAAGATGGTAAAACAGAATCTGACAAACTTAATGATGCAATAAGTCAACTTGACAGTCGTAGCATGGATATTATTAAATCTAGATACTTATCTGACGATAAGATGACTCTTGATCAGCTTGCAACTAAATATGATGTCTCAATTGAAAGAATAAGACAAATCGAAAACAAAACACTAAAAATCTTAAAAGATAATTTACTTTTCGCGTAATTCGAACGACCAGCTTATAAAGTTAAATACCAATAATGGTCGAGTAGCAGCACGCCAAATAAAACAGCTAAGTATGTAATAGAGTATTTAAATAATTCTATAGCACGTTTATCTGTTTTTAAAACCATCAGTAGATAAGAGTCAACAATAAATTTGACTCCGAAAGTAAATGAGCCAATAAGATAAATGAGACCTGAAAAACCTAAAAGATAGGGAAAAAGTGTTATACAAAAAAGCAAGATAGAATAAAGAAAAATATGGAGACGAGCAAAGTCTTTACCATGAGTTATAGGTAACATGGGAACATCTGCTTTTAAGTAATCATCATATTTATAAACTGCTAAAGCCCAAAAATGAGGAGGTGTCCAAAGAAAAATTATCAAAAACAAAACTAATGGAAATGCGTCAATTTGATTAGTCACTGAGGTCCAACCAAGTAGCGGTGGCATAGCACCAGCAATTCCTCCGATCACAATATTTTGTGAATTAAGATTCTTTAAGTAAACAGAGTAAATAAGAGAGTAAATAATAATAGAGATAAAAGTTAGGATAGCTGTCAATAAATTTACAAAGATATATAGAATAAATAGAGATGAAGTTGATAAGAAAAGAGCAAATATAACCGCGTGAGAGGCCTTTATATTGCCCTGGACCAGTGGCCTAGATTTAGTTCTATCCATAATAGAATCTATTTTCTGATCAATCACTTGGTTTATAATAGCTGCAGCCGAAGCCGCAAGACCTATTCCAAGACTAGCAAAAAAAATAATCTCGAGATTTAAGGAGCTATCGTGTGCTAATAACATTCCTACTATCGCAGTAAACATGATTAAGAGATTAACCCTAGGTTTTGTAAGTAGGATAAATTCTCTCACAAGATTAAGTGTTTTATATGTACTCGATATGTTAGTTTGCTGCATAACTAGTCTTTAATGTCCTGAACTTTATACGTTGTATAGAATAACAATATTAACATACTCATTAGAAGTATACAGGCATTTACTGTATGAAGAACAGCAACATTTAAAGGCAAGCTGTAAACAACATTTGAAATACCTAGATATATTTGAAATGAAAAAAATGTCAGTATTAAGTATCCGATATTTTTAATTTTTTGTGATTTTTGCATGAAAAATATATAAGCAAATAACCCAAGAAAGAGAATAGATAATAGCAAAGCTCCAACTCTGTGTGTGAAGTGAACAGCCAATTTAGCGTAGTATTCCATGTGGTTTACTTCATAGTTTATATCTGGTAGACCAAATATAGTAAACCCTCTATCGAAATTCATATTGTCCGGCCACCATTGCTCTGTGCATTTTGGAAAGTCTGGACAGGCAAGTGAAGCGTAGTTAGTACTTGTCCAACCACCAAGGATAATCTGTATTACTAGAGCGACTATACATAACTTAATAAAAGCATTAAATTTCGATGAGGATGTGTCTGAAATAGATCCTATTCTTAGACCGTTCCAAAGAAGCAAGCATGCGGTCGACATACCGAGTATTAAGTGGGTTGTTACTATGGTTGGTTTCACCAATTCAGTAACTGTCAGCATACCCATTAATGATTGCACAATTATTAACACACTTAGCGATATAGGTAGAAAAATACTCACATGCTTTGCATACTTATATGTTAGAAAAGAGATGAAAAATACATATAAACCAAGAATACCTGCAAGGTACCTGTGGAACATCTCTCTCCATGCTTTGCCTACATCAATTGTGGCATCAGGATAAAACTCTTTAGCACGTGCTATTTCATCATCTGTATCAGGAGTACTTAGAATACCATAACAACCGGGCCAGTCTGGACAACCTAACCCAGCATCAGTTAGTCTCACCCATGCTCCTGCAGAGATAACCAAGAGTGTAAAAAATGCACCAATATAACTTAGTTTCTTTATTAGTTCTATTTTCATTATCATCCAATCTTTGATAATTTTAAAAGTTTTTTAATATCCTTGAGTAATTTCTTACCCTCGAAACCCTCATCGTAGCCTAGTATAACATTACCAAGAGGATCTGTTAGTAAAAGAATGTGTCTCTCGCTAATTTTATTTATTTCATTTATAAAAGTAGAGAAATTATTTTTTACAACAATTGCTTTAGGGTATTTGACCACTACATCATCAACTTCACTACTAGGTATTGTTTGGTTTAACACTATAACTCTCTGAAGTCTATTCATATCCTTTCCTAGTGCTATGTTTACTTGTCTAATGAGATATATTTCATCCGAACATCTTTGCAAACAGTTTTTTGGCATTCTATAGATTAAACTCCATTTTGTGAGATGTTTATTCACGTTAAAGTTTTCCCCATTATGATCATCAAAATTAGTTTGTGAGAGTTCCACGATCGGATTTATAAAGGATCCATAGTTAGAAGTTTGAAGTTCTCCGCCTGCATGATAATCTTTAGATAAATAATAAGAAATTACAAAAGGTACAGTGAAAATGAATACGATAAGTAAAAACTTAATTCTTCCACTATTCATCTTTTGTCCTCTTAAGTAAAACGATAATAAGTATAAATCCGATTATGGAGAATATAAACCATTGACCTGCATACATATAATGCTTTAATTTATCATTTTTTTGATGAGTTTCCCTTAGCTGAAGAGAATTAGTTTGTTTAGTGCTCATAATTATTGAGTAAGAAAAAACTTCTTTGCCTAGTGCCTCGGATATCTCTTTGATATTCACAGACTGTATTAGCCTTGGCCAACTAGAGCTTTTGGGTTCATCTTTAAGCACATAACCTTCCTTGTACTCATATGTGTATCCTTCTACCTCAGTATTAATAGTTGCGATATCTATGTTGGGCATCGTCAATCTATTATTTCCATCTACCCAACCTCTATTAACTAGAAGGATTTTGTCATTTACTAGCATCGGCGTAATGACGTCATAACCGGCTTTTCTTTTATAAACCTTATTATCGAGGAGAAATTGACTCTCAGGCAATAATATCCCACTGACTTTTATCTTAGTAAAATTATTATAGTATTCGGATAGTTTATCGATTACCTGTGGTTGCAGAGAAATATTCTTTTGATAAGAATTGTATAAGAGATCTTTTTCGTTACCTCTCTCTATTTGCCATTTGGCAAGATATAGACAAAGAATCACCAGAAATGCTAGCGAAATTATACCTATAAGCCTCATGATTATTTTTCTATCAGTCATACATATGTTAAGTTATCCATTGAGATGAAATATATAATATTAATTTTACTAGCGCTAATTGTTTATAATCTTTTAATGGGTTTTTTCTACATCATTAAGGATAGAAAGCCATCTAGCAGGGGATTTCACTCACTAAAAACAAGGATAATACTATCTTTGTTACTTTTCATCTTGCTTGTGGTAGGATTTTATTTTGACTTAATACAGCCACATAATACTGTGTATCAGAGCCAGTAGACAAACACGAAAAGACCTAGCCAAACGACGTCAACAAAGTGCCAATACCAAGCTACAGCCTCAAATCCAAAATGATTATCTCCAGCAAAATGTCCTTTCACGCAACGAAAAAATATCACTGTTAGCATTACTGCTCCTAACGTAACATGGAAGCCGTGGAAACCGGTTAACATATAGAAAGTAGAACCGTAAATTCCTGATGTCATTTTTAAATTGAGGTCATTATATGCAACCATATACTCATAGGCTTGAAAACCTACAAATATAAAACCTAGTGCGATAGTAAGAAATAGACCAACAAGAAGTTTACGTCTGTCTTGTTCTTTTAGACCATGATGTGCATATGTAACAGTTATACCACTTGTTAATAAAAGTAGCGTATTTAACGCAGGAATACCGCCTGCTCCCATAACTATGAAGTCTCCACCTGAATTAGTGGGGCCATTGGATGGCCAGACATTCTCAAATTGGGGCCACAATACAATATTAGTGGTAATCTTATAACCATCACCACCTAACCAAGGAAGTGATAACTCTCTAGCGTAATATAGTGCTCCGAAGAAAGCTGCAAAAAACATTACTTCAGAAAAGATAAACCAAACCATACCCCAGCGAAAGGAAATATCCACTTGATCATTATAAATTCCTCCTTCACTCTCTGTAACTACCTCAGAAAACCAAACGTATGCCATTGCAAATATTAATAACATACCTATGAGCATTATAGTCATTCCCGACGCAGAACCATTCATGTAATTTGCTGCGCCAATAAACATTATAACAATTGCAACAGTTGTTAAGAAAGGAAGCTTTGTTTCATGAGGGACGTAATAACTATTCTGTCCTGACATAAATTATTTCGCTCCAAGCTGATCGGTTGTGTTAAACATTGTGTATGAAAGAATAAGCGTATTTGTATCACTTGATAACTTATCATCAATTATAAATTGTAGAGGTAATTCTTTTGTTTCTAGGCCACTAATTTCTTGTTGTGTAAAACAAAAGCACTCTATCTTTTTAAAATACTCAGCCTCTGCACCCGGCACTACACTCGGGCTTGCTGTGACTTGTTTGAGTGAGTTAGATTGATTGGTTAAAATATAAGATGTTGTATAGACTTTGCCAACTTCTACAACCATTTCCCTCTCTAGCGGCACAAAATCAAAAGGTCCTGCTCCAGCAACTGTTGATGTGAATTTGATTGTAACAAAGCGGTTAGTAGGTTTCTCATTTAAATTGACAATTCTCTCTTGATTGGTTTTACCATTAAGGCCTGTTATCTCACAAAAAATATCATAGAGAGGTACAAGCATATAAGAAAAAAAGAACATAAATACTACAATGAACGAGACAGTAATATATGTTTTCTTGTAGTTACTCATTATTCTACCCTTGGTGCTTTCTCAAAAGAGTGATAAGGAGGTGGAGACGATAGTGTCCACTCAAGTCCTTCTGCGCCATCCCATACTTTATCTTCGGCTGTAACGTCTCTTTTGAGTGTATTATATAAAATATAAACAAATAATAATTGTGATAAACCAAACCCAAAAGCTCCTACTGATGCGATCGCATTAAAATCAGCAAATTGGACTGGGTAGTCTGGTATTCTTCTTGGCATACCAGCTAACCCAACAAAATGCATTGGGAAAAAAGTAACATTAACAAAAATAGTTGTGAGCCAAAAATGTAATTTACCAAGTGATTCACTGTACATTTTACCAGTCCATTTTGGTAACCAATAATAGACAGCAGCTATGATTGCAAATACTGCTCCTGGCACTAGAACATAATGAAAATGTGCTACAACAAAATAGGTATCATGGTATTGAAAATCTGCGGGTGTCATCGCAAGCATTAGACCTGAAAATCCGCCAATCGTAAAAAGTATTATAAATGCAAGTGCAAAAAGCATTGGGGTTTCAAATGTCATTGATCCTCGCCACATAGTAGC
>MDSZ01259675.1_pt1 | contig 10916 bp, 3 predicted proteins | sample 811201 | NCBI WGS metagenome assembly MDSZ01 (sample SAMN05326647, study PRJNA326480) | marine metagenome | isolation source: seawater | place: Indian Ocean: North | collected 2010 | reverse complement strand
TTTAGAGATGAACAAGACGGAATGTCTACTTTAAAGCATATAGTTTTTAAAGATGGATCTTTATTTGTGCCTAAAGCACAACAATCTTTACAAAAACTACTTTCATTATATCATCCGCAGTTAAATAAAACATATTATGAATTAGATAACGTAGCGGCAGCTAAAGACGAGCTTTTTGACATTGAATTAGAAATAAAAGCATTGAATTTAGCAAAAGATTTAGAAATTGATCATGCAGAGGCGGTATTAAGAGTTGAAATGGGCTCTACTGTTTCTAAAATGACTTCTTCAGAAATTAAAAGAGACCTATTATTATTTGCAAAAAGAAATCCGGATACTTTTTTAGCATTAGTTGAGGATGATAACGTACAATTACGCAATTTTAGTATTAAAGCTGAAGAAGCAGGCGTAATTAAATTATCAGGCGATCAAAAGTCTTTTCACTGGGCTAGTAATAATAAAAAATTAATGACTGTTCCGTTTGATGAAAATCCATATTCTGCATTTGCAGGTTGGTTAAAAACAGATGAAGGAACAGAAGTTTATAAGTCTATACAGAAAAAATTAAAATAGGAATATCTTATAATGATTAGGGTCATTTAAGATGGCCCTTTTCATTATAATAAAAAAAATAATATGGTTAGTGTAGATACAGTATACCAAACAGTATTGGCAATACTTAATAAAGAAAACAGAGGATATATGACTCCACAAGAGTATAATCTTCTAGCTAATCAAGCTCAAAATGAAATATTTGAGCAATATTTTTATGATTTAAATCAATATAATCGTAGAGGCGAAATAACAAATGAGTTCGCTAATATTGTAAAAAATATAAAAGAAAAAATTGATTTATTTAAAGTACAACAATTTCCATTAGTATATTCTACAAATAAGTTTGATCTACCTTCTAATTTATATAGAATTGGTTCAATCGAGTATCAAAATATAACGGAAGTAGAACAAATAACTAATAAAGAATATTTATATTATTCTCAATCTCCGTTAACAGCTCCAACAGTATCTTATCCTATGTACATTAGAGAAGAAAATAGCATATCTGTTTATCCAGATTCTATTGCTTCTGAAATATCTTGTACTTATATAAGAAAACCTATTTCTGCTAACTGGACTTATAATGTAGTTAATAATGAAGCTTTTTATAACCCAAGTGCATTAGACGCTCAAAATTTTGAAATACATGAATCTGAAGTGTCTAATTTAGTTATAAAAATATTAAGCTATGCTGGAATTGTAATAAAACAAGCTGAAATTATTCAATTAGCAGAAGCTAAAGAGAATAAAAAAATAACTCAAGAAAAATCTTAATAAATGGCTTTAGCTAAAGTAACACCAGTACAACATTACGCCTCAAATAATATGGGGCAGTACCAATTTATTAGTTTAAAGGATATTGTAAATAATTTTATTGTTTCTCAAGTTGGAGATGATAAAATAATTAAAAGTGCAAAAAGATCAGAAGTTTTGTATCATGCTCAACGTGGAATTGCTGAATTAAATTATGATACACTTGGAAATATAAAAACACAAGAAATAGAATTACCTCCATCTTTATCAATAGCTTTACCTCATGACTTTGTAAATATTGTTGAAATTTGTTTTGTTAATTCTAAAGGTATTTTATACCCAATACAAAAAAGCTCTGTTTCAGCAGACCCTAATTCAATACAACAAGATATAGATTATAGCTATATATTTGATTATGATGGTTTTCCAACAATATCTTCTCAATCTGTAACTGCAGATAGATTTTTAGATGCTACAAAAGGTAATGTAGCAAATAGAAATGAAATAGATTTTTTGGAAGAAGGCTTTGGTTATACAGTAGACAAAGGAGCTAGATATGGTATAGATCCAACATTAGCAAATAAAAACGGATCTTATTTAATAAATGATAAATTTGGTTTAATAAGTTTTAGTGGTGATTTAGCTGGTAGCATTATTGTTCTTAAATATATATCAGATGGTTTACATTCAGACGCTGATATGGAAATACATAAATTTGCAGAAGAAGCAATGTATAAAATAATTGCATGTGGACTTGTATCTGCTAAATCAAATATACCTGAATACCAGGTTAATAGATTTAAAAAAGAAAAAAGAGCATCAATAAGAAATGCAAAATTAAGGTTAGCAAAGCTAAGCCCTAATGAAATTATTCAGGAACTAAGAGGTAAATCTAAACAAATTAAACATTAATAAATGGCAGAGCTTAAGCATACTTTCCTCAAGGGGAAGATGGATAAAGATAGCGATGAAAGATTAGTTGAAAATGGAGCATATAGAGATGCTCTTAATATACATGTGTCTTCTTCAGAAGGTGCTAATGCTGGTGCAATAGAAAATTTATTAGGTAATGAACAACTTTCCTCATTACAATTAAAAAATGCAAAAGTATTAGGCTCTGTAGTTTATACTTTAAAAGATAAATTGTATTGGATTGTAACTTCAGATAATATAGATGGTATATATGAATATGATCAAATACAAAAAGAAATATCGCCTATATTAATTGATACAAAAAGTGCAGGCACAAAAACTTTTTTTTCTACAATTATAGATTCTAATTCTGATAATGAATTAATTTTAGATAATGTATCAAACACGGATATAAGTACAATATTCGGAAGTGTTCCAAATAGCAATAATGATGAAACGCTTGTTTCAAATAATATTGATCTTTATTGTGAAAATCCATATATAAAAATATCTATACCAAAAGACACGGTAATAAGAAAAGAAAATGATTTACTTGTTTTTAAGAATATACACTATTCTGGACAAGCATATGGTAGTGTTGATTTAAATGTAGATTTTTCATTAAAAAGTGTATTAAATTTTTCAAAAAATAATATTATAACAGGTATTAATATTATAGATGATATGCTTTTTTGGACAGATAATTTAAATGGCCCAAGAAAAATAAATATTTCAAGATTTAAAAAATATACAGAGTCACAAAAATCAAATAACGTAAATATATTTGAAACACAAACAAAAGTATTGTTTGATGACAAAGATGTACATGGTAATATATTTACTAATACAAGAGATTTTACAGAAGATGATATTAGTTTAGCTAAAAAAGTGCCAATGAGTGCACCCACATTATCATTATCTAATACATTAACTAATTCAGGTATTACTACAATACCATTTTTAACTAATTTTCAAAATAATAACGTAAACGTTGATGTTGGCGATGATTTATTTATACCTGTTAAAACATTACCTATTTGGAAAGTAGGAGACACTATAACAATAATAGCTGAAAATCCAACTGTTGAAACCATTGAACTTACAGCTACTGTAAAATCAATTTCTTTTATTGGTATAACATTAACACTAACAACTAAAAATGCTGATATAGACTATAGCTTAAACTATGAGGCTACATTTGCTTTATTAGAAAAGAAACCAATTCATGAATTATCTTTTGTTAGATTTGGTTATAGATGGAAATATAATGATAATGAATATTCATCTATTTCACCTTTTTCTGAAGTTGCTTTTATACCTGGTGATATATTTAAGTATAATGCTAAAGAAGGTATTAACACATCAATGGAAAATCAGCTTAGAATAGTTGAACTATCTGATTTTGATACTGGAGATGACAATGTTTCAGAAATAGAAATATTATATAAAGAAAGCGCTAATCAGAATATATATACTTTAAAATCAATAAAAAGAATAGATTTTGAGGATACTTACGAAATAACAAAAGAACAAATACATTCAGTATTACCAAATGACCAATTGCTTAGAGCGTGGGATAATGTGCCTAAAAAAGCAAAAGCACAAGAAGTAACTTCAAATAGAATTATATTTGGTAATTATAAACAAAATTATGATATTTATAATCCAGCAGAGTTTGATGTATTTATTTCTCAAAGATTTGGAAAGCAAAGTATAAAATCAAATAGAAATTATCAGATAGGTGTTTCTTATATTGATGAATATAATAGACATTCACCTATACTTTCAAATGATACAGGTTCATTTTTTATAGATAAAAAACAAGCTACAGTATCTAATGAATTTAATATTGCATTAAAATCAAAACCGCCAGCATGGGCAAAATATTTCAAGTATTATATAAAAGATATTTCTTCTGAATATTACAATTTAGCCGCTGATAGATTTTATGTAGATAAAGAAAATGGATTTGTTTATATTTCTTTTTCTTCAAATGAAAGAAATAAAGTATCAAAAGATGATTCAATTCTGTTAAAGAAAAAACATGGAACCGATGAAGCTGTTTTAACAGATGATAACAGATTTAAAGTTATTGACGTTTTTAATGAAGCGCCAGCTTTTATCACACAAAGAAAAAAATCTATCCAGCTTTTAACTGATGTTAAATTTACTGATAATATTTCAGGCTCTAATGTTACACCTGTATTAAATAAAAGTGCAGGATCTGGCACTCTACCTAGACCAAGAAGTAAAAGTGTTAAAATAATGCAAGCTTTTAGAGGTCAAGATCTTGATACAGCTGAATTACAACATCCAAATCAAGGCGTTCCTACGAAGTATTTATCTGATTTACAAGCTGGTAAATTTGCTAGATTTACTTATAATGATAATGGTAATGTTAAGCAAACTGACTATTATAAAATAGCATCTGTAAAAATAGACGGAGCTGAGCATCCGGATGATAATTATCAAGTTGAATTATTTTTTGATACAGTATTTGGAGACGACGTTGATGTTCTTTATGATTCTGCTGGAAATATTGGAGACTCAAATGGTTTAGGTGTAAATCTAGAAATAGCAGAAGAGTTTTCAGCAGCAGGAGATAAAGAATTTGATGGTAGATTTTTTATTAAAGTAGCTGCTAATGAAGAATTATTATATATAAATAATTCATCAAATACAGATTATTATGATTTAGAGTCTTTTGATTTATCAGGCACCTCTAGACATTCTAGTAAAAAAAATAAAAGATCTTCATCAGCTCCTGGACAAGTTGATGATAATCCAAAATTTCCAATATTTATAAGTGATAATAATCCTGGAGGTGATTTTGCTTTTGGTATTGTTATGCTGAACTATAAACAGGTAAGTTTAGAGGCTTTTGAAAAATTTGATATAGGAACAAAATTTTATATTAATGAAGATTCAGATAATATATATGAAATAATATCAACCTCAACACCAGAGTTTACTACGTTTGGTGGCTATACAAGACCTAGAGAAAAAAGAAAAAGACCTATATTTAAGAAAAATTTAAAAATAGCAAGAGTTGAAACTGGAGATATAGTAAAAACACAAGATTTACCACCATTACCTTCACTTGGATCATTATCAACAATAAAGCTTACTATTGTAGAAGAAAACTTTGATAATAATAAAATACCTTTTTCTAAAAATCCTGCAATATTTGAAACAGAGCCAAAACCAAATAAAACTGATTTAGATATTTATTATGAAACTGAAAAAGCATTTGATATATCTGAGCATGGTAATTCTTTAAAAATAAAATGGTTTAACTGTTTTAATTTTGGTAATGGAGTTGAGTCTAATAGAATAAGAGACGATTTTAATTCACCATTTATTCAACCGGGAGTAAAAGCATCAGCGCCAATAACAGATCAAATAAAAGAAGAACATAAGTTTAATGGTATAATATGGTCAGGTATAATAAATTCAAGAAGTGGATTAAATAAATCTAATGAATTTAATGTAGCTTATCCTATAACAAAAGATTTATTACCGTCATATGGCTCTATACAAAAACTACATGCATGGGATGACAGATTAATCATGCTTTGCGAAGATAAAATTGTAAGAGCGTATGCAGATAAAGATGTTATTTATAACGCTGATGGTAATATGAATATTGTTGCTACTAATAAAGTTATAGGTGATGCTCAACCTTATGCGGGTGAATATGGTATATCTACAAACCCAGAATCGTTTGCGGCTTATGGTTTTAGATGTTATTTTACAGATAAAATGAGAGGTGCTGTAATAAGATTATCATTAGATGGTATGGAGGTTATTAGTAATTATTTTATGAGTGACTTCTTTAATGATAGATTTTTTGGTAGTGAATGCTATAATTCAGTACAAGACAATTCATATTTATTAGGTTCATATGATAGCAATAATGGTTTATATAATATTTCTTTCTTAGGAAGAGATACTGTATGTTTTGATGAGCAAATAAATGGATGGGTAACTAGAAAATCATTTATACCTCAAAATGCTATATCATTAAATAACATTTATTACACATATAATAATGGAGATCTTTGGCAAAATGATTCATCAAATGTACCTTATAATAATTTTTATAACGTACAATATACTTCTAAAGTACAATTAGAAATTAATGACGACCCTTCTGTTATAAAAAAATATAGAACATTAGGATATGAGGGAACCAAAGGGTGGAAAGCTAATATAATTACAGATCAAGAAAAATCAAGTGATTTGTATTTTATAGAAAAAGAAAATAAATATTTTGCATACGCAAAAGGTGAAGAAAAAAATTACAGTAATTTAGATTTAAAAAGTTTTAATTTACAAGGTTTAGGAAATTCAATATCTTTTTCTAATCTTGCCCCAGCTTCCAGCACTGAATTAAAATTTGAGTTATCACCATCTGATACTTTTAAATATACATCAACACCAACCGTTTTAAATAATTTACCCGGCGCTACATTATTACCAACTGTATCTATTACGATAACACCAAAAAATGGATATTTATTAGATGAAAACAAATTAAATATACCTAATGCGGTTGTTAGTAAATCTGGGAATAATTTAATTGTTGAATATACGCATGGTATAAAAACACAACCTACTATAAACAAAAATGTTGAAATAGGTTTGTGTAAAATTAATTTTGCTGAAAAAGAAAATGTATCAATAACCGGTAATTATAGTTTTAATAAAACAGGTAAAGTAAGTTCTAGTATTCCTGATGATTCTTATAATATAAGCGGAAATACAAAAACATTACAAACCACGGCAAAAAGAACATTAATTCCTGACGCAGGTTATGAAATATTATTTGATAGTATAAAATCAGATAATCCTAATGTACAATTAATTAAAAAACAAAATGATGACGGAAGTGTAACGGTTACTGAAAGAATAGAAATAGGCACTTCTAATATAACAAATTTTGATTATGAAATTTCTGCAATAGCAATTGCTGCTACTGTAGCTACTAAGGAATTAGTATTATCTTCTATTAATAAAGATGATTTAATTAATCAGGACTACAATAGAATTTTAAGTATTTATGGTGATCCGGGAAGTATATTTTCATATGAATTAGAAAATAACGCAGGATCTATAGATAATATAAATAATATTGTAATACCAGATACAGGTATTCACCAGATACCAATAAACTTTGACTCATCAAATATTACTGATTTATTCACTATAACATTAACGCCAGGACAGGATACAGTAAATGGTGCTAATTTTGAAAATATTATACAAATACCTAAAACTCAGAAAAGTACTCATGAGATTACAATGTTTTCTCAATTTAATAATATTATGAGTAATAAAAGTGTATTTAAAGCAACAAGTAACGATGCTATTAATTATGATTTTTCTTTTGTTTTAAGTTTACCTTCTGCTAATTATGTTTTAAAATCACAAGTAAAACAAAAAGATTTTATTTTTGATAATACAACAGACAATACAGAACTTACTGATTTAAATTTAGTATTAGATAATTCTGCAAACACCGTAACATTATCTGGTAATATAAATATAGATAAGGTTACAAGTGATAATAAAATTATACTATTTTTAACTGACTTTGTAAATGAACAAATAACATTACAATTAGGATATAGTAATGTTACCGCATCCGGTGTTACTACAACAAATTACACATTTGCACCTTCTTCAAATTATTCAATAATAGGCCCATCGAATTTACCACCACAGACCATTGAAAATGAGTATTTATTTACATTAACACCAAGTGGTGGATATGAATTTATAAACAATATAAGTTCAAATGATTTTGAAATAATAGATAGCGCTAATAATAACGTTACAGCTACATATGCTTTAAATAATACTATTGATATTTCAGTGATAAATAGTGAGTTAGTTGTAAAAATGATCCCTAATAGCTTCAATATGCCTGCAGCTAATGAAACTATAAACATAGTGCCAAAAGATCAAATAACACAATCTATACAAGCTCCATTAAGTGATTATAGCTTAGTGTATGATCCTCTTGATAATGATGATAGATTATTTACAGATAAATTAATATTAGGTAAATTAACTGATTCTTCTAATCAACAATTTTTGTTTCAAAAAACATTTGTTATTGATAGAACATTAACACAAAACTATGATTATACAAAAATTTTTAGTGTATCGGGCCATGTAATAAACTTATTAGATAACGAATTAAGTTTAGCTACAGCAGGAACATATACAGATATAAATGGAAATTCTGTAGCGGTAACAGATCACATAGAGCTAAATACAAATAGAACAGAATTAACATTAAATATATTAGCTAATATAAACGCGGTTCCTGATAAAGCAATAGGTACTGTTGAATTTGATTTTGCTACTGAAGAAAGTTATCATATAATAGAACTACAAGAAGGAGATTGTAATACTCATAAAGGTAAACAAATAGTTAAATATAGATTATTTAATGCAGACCCTTTAGATTCATTAATTACAAAAGGCTCTTATATAACTGATATTAATGATTCAACAGTTGGTGCTACTGACGGTAGTGCTGTTCTACAAAATAAATTTAAAATAGTAGGAGATGACAGACTAGTAATATTAAATAAATCTACTATAAACGGTATTGATAAAGTAAAAGGATTTGAACAATGTGCTAAAAGTGTAAATACTATAATCAATGCAAATGATATTATAAAAACATATGGCGATGCTGATTTTGATATTGGTGCTACAAGTACTTCAGGGGCTACATTATCTTATCATGTTAAACCTCATAATTCTCCTATTATTAGCCGCACTTCTTCTGGAAAAATTAGCATACAACAAGCGGGTACTGCACAAATAGTTATTACAGCGCCAGAAATAACTGTAGGACCAATAACACATTTAGCTGCAACAAAAACAATAAATATTATTGTACAAAAAGCAGATAGAACTATATCTTTTGATAAAAATATATATACAGCAAACGGGGCATATGCAGCTGCTACTGCTAAAGTTACTATGACTGGTTTCCAAAACACTCCAACATATAGAGTTATTGGCTCTGCAAATGTTGTTAATATGATTGTGCCAACAAATTCACCTCTTAATACTGAAGTATTAATTACAGCTACGAATAAAGTTGGCTCTAGCACAATTATAGAGGTTGAAGTATTAGGCGGAACAAATTACAAAAACGCAAAAGATACTGCAGTATTTGAAATACAAAAACAACAGTTTCCTGATTCAGATAGAGATGGGGTAATTGATGCAGATGATTTATGGCCGAATTTCGGAGAAGCATATGCTAAAAATCAATTTAATCTTACACAAGCAACTTATCCAACAGTTCCTGATACAGCGGTAAATTATCCAAGCGGTCAATTATATGAATTTTACGATGGAAGCTTTAGTGGTTATATAGAAACCTCTCCTTTGAAAAAGCCTACTAATACAGTAGACAATGAGCTTACTTGGGAAGCAACACCTCTTTCAACTTGGATAAACATAATACATTCATCAGGTGTTGTTGAAAAAGAAAATATTCCTTTTATAGTACAAAACAATCCAGGAGGAAGCAGAACAGGTTATGTAAGAATAACTTATTATTATAGAGGCATTGAAGTACAAAAAGTGCAACAAATTATAAGACAAAGCAGCACTTCACAACCTGTAGCTCAACAGCCTACTGCAGGAACACCTGCTGCACAAGCAACTAATCCTAATGTTCCTCAAGCAACTAGTCCTAATATATTATCTTTAACACCTTATGCATCAAGTACATTTACTCGTAATACTACATACGGCCCATTAACTGCACAAGGTAAAGCGATTGATCAAACTTTTTATCATGATGGTACTAATGTATTGCCTGAAGTAAATGATAAAGTTTATTCAGATGATGGTGGAAAATCAGTATTAAGAGGACCAGGAGTATATAGAATAACACCTACAAGCCTTATGACAATTGGTTATAGAGGTATTGTTACTGGGTTTGACAGCTTCCAATTACCAGGTAGTACTACAATTGGTGATTTAGTATGTAGCAATGATCCAAGCGCTTCTTTATCTAATGAATTTAAAATTGCAGCTTCAATTACTGGTTCAATAAATAATCCTGATGTATTCTTTACTAATCAAAGTCCAACAAGAGGAACTGTGTTAGATTATCAAGTAACAGCTGTATTTTTAGCTAATACTAATGAAAGAATAAAATGTTTAGTTCATTTCTTAATAAGAGTTGATGATACTCAATATGATAATTATAATAAATCAATTGTATGTGCTGCTGTAGCTGAAACAGTTAGCTTTACTAAAAAATTAGGATCTGATGAATTAACATTAGAAAAAGCATTTGGAAATAAATTTGGAACTAGATTCTATAATAGAGCAAATCCATCAGCACCACTACCTGATCCAAAAGATTATAAACCCATGGTTTAATACAATAAAAAATGGCAACAACAACAGTAACTTTTAAAAACCCTTTAAATCAATCATTACAAACTGGTGATATTATATATTTCCAAAAAAATGATGATGTATTAGAATTTGGAGAATGTGTAAACATAGATGATTCTAGAACAGTAATAGTAGTTGAGGTTCCTGATACTAACGTACGTCCTGAAGCAAATAGTTTCTTTATGTTTGCTAAAAATAATGTAATAAATACTAGTGGATTGCTTGGTTATCATGCAACTGTAACATTAGAAAAC
>MDSZ01226903.1_pt1 | contig 10916 bp, 5 predicted proteins | sample 811201 | NCBI WGS metagenome assembly MDSZ01 (sample SAMN05326647, study PRJNA326480) | marine metagenome | isolation source: seawater | place: Indian Ocean: North | collected 2010 | reverse complement strand
CATGGTTGTAACGAATAACGTAGATAACAACAAAAATGTTATGATTAAGATATTTATATAAGAATAAATGAGGTAAATTATGAAAAAAACAAATAAGCTAGTAGAAATAATAAAAAATGCTGTTAGAGATGTAGTTCGTGAAGAACTAAAGGAGGCTCTATCAGAAAAATCTTTAACAAAAGAAAACATTGCTCATGGGATAAACTTAGTAGATTTACAAAATGCACCTAAAAATCCACATGAACAAGGTACTCAAAGAAAAAAGAAACAGGATTTTACTTTTTCAAAAGATCCTGTTCTAAATAAAATATTAAATGAAACTGCAGCAGAGAAGGATGAATGGCCAACACTTGGTAAGAAAACGTATAATAGAGAAGATGCTCGAGCAGGATTAGCAAGTATGATGGGATATGGTGATTTATCACAAACAACAGGAAAACCTTCTGTAGAACAAATGCTTCCAAACGACAGAAAGCACGTTCAAGTTAGCGATGATATGGCTGAAGTATTAACAAAGGATTATTCTGCACTAATGAAAAAGGTTGAAGAAAAGAAAGCTGCAAAAAAGTAACGAGAGGATAGTAAGTGGCAATACCACCAAGAGAAATATTTAGGGTTAACCCGTTAGATGATGATGAAAATGTAGCCGTCGGCATAGATCTTCCACTAGTTAATGCTAATGGAAAATTATTTTCACAAACATATTTAACAATAGATGCAGCAAAGGCTAATCTTAAAAACCTGGTTCTTACTCGAAGAGGAGAAAGACCATTTCAACCAGAACTTGGTACTAGTATTTATGATTTTTTGTTTGATAACAATATTCCAGAAATGCTAGCAAAGATTGAAACAGAATTAAGTGACGCCATTGCCTTTTGGCTACCATATATTGATATTAAATTATTAGACGTTCGCGTCGCAGATGTACAACATGGTTTCAGCGATAGGTTTAATGGTGTACAGATACAGATAGATTTTTCATTAAAGGGAAATACTTTTGATGAATCATCTCTTACATTCGTAATAGGGAAAGAATAATGGCACTAGTAAAAAAAGAAGTAAAATACTTAAATAAAGACTTTTCTCAATTTAGAGATAAGCTGCAAAACTTTGCAAAGGTATATTTTCCTGACACATATAATGATTTTAATGAGACATCTCCAGGAATGATGTTTATTGAAATGGCTGCCTATGTTGGAGATGTACTGTCACTATATATTGATAATCAACTTAGAGAATCAATGCTATTACATGCAGAAGAATCTCAAAACATATATGATATATCTCAAGCAATGGGATATAAACCTCAACCATCAACGGCAGCAACAACAAATCTAGATATTTTTCAACAAGTACCAGCGGTCGGAAGTGGTGTAAATATTGCGCCTGATTTTAGATATGCATTGGAGGTAGAGGAAGGCATGACTGTTGCATCAACTGAAAATCCTGATGTAGAATTTAGGACTTTAGAAAATTGCAACTTCCAATATTCTAGTTCAATAAACCCAACAAATGTTTCAGTATATAAGGTAGATGAAACAACGGGAATTCCACAATATTATTTACTACAAAAATCAGTGAAGGCAATCTCAGGTAAATTAGAAACTGAAAGATTTATCTTTGATGAACCAAAAAAATATGATAGGGTTAGACTTTCACCAACAAATATTATTGACATTGCAGACGTGAAGGATATTGATGGAAATAAATGGTATGAAGTTGACTATTTGGCACAAGATACTGTTTATACTGATATTAAGATGGGAGAAGATTCAGATCCATTACTATCTGCATGGCAACAGGAGGTACCATATATATTATCGTTACGAAGAGTGCCTAAAAGATTTATTAAAAGGATTACATCAAACAATCAGGTAGAATTACATTTTGGAGCAGGTGTATCTGCAAATGCAGATGAGGTAATATTACCTAACCCAACCAACGTTGGAATGCAACTTCCTTATGGTAATACTAGCGGATTAGATAATGCATATGACCCAACGAATGTTTTATTTGCAAGGTCATATGGACAAGCTCCCTCAGATACAACAGTTGTTGTCAGATACTATACAGGAGGAGGTATTGTTGCAAACGTCGCATCAAAAACTCTGACAGAAGTAACAGGAAAAGCTTTTGTTGGTTCATATGAAAACTTAGATGACGGCCTTGTTAAATTTTGTCAAGATTCAATAGCATGTACAAATCCTGAGGCTGCAACTGGTGGAAGAGGACAAGAAACTGTTGAAGAAATACGACAAAACGCACTAGCAGTATATGCTTCTCAAAACAGGGCAGTCACGAAGGAAGATTATATTGCAAGAGTTTACTCTATGCCTGGAAAATACGGAAGTATAGCAAAGGCCTACATAGACAGAGATGAACAATTTAATAAAGATACAGAAGCATCAGAATTTAATCCATTGGCCTTAAATATATACACTTTGTCTTATGATTCAAATAAGAATCTAACAACAACAAATACGGCAACAAAAACAAATCTAAAGACGTATCTTAAGAAGTTTAGAATTCTCACAGATGGTATAAACCTTAAGAATGCATTTGTTATCAATATTGGTGTTAAATTTGATATACTTGCTAGACCAAATACAATTTCTAAGGAAGTTCTTATTCGATGTATAAACGAAGCAAAAAAATATTTTGAAATTGACAAATGGCAAATTAACCAGCCAATCTCAATATCTGATTTGGCTGCAACACTAGACCAGGTTGAAGGAGTACAATCAATTGTTAATCTAACTGTTCAAAACTTATTTGACAAAGACTCTGGATATTCTGGAAACTATTATGACATATCAGAAGCTATGAAGAATAATATAGTTTATCCTTCATTAGATCCTAGTATTTTTGAATTAAAATATCCAAATACTGATATTGAAGCTAGAATTATTGGAGCGTAATCATGATATATAGTATAACATCATCCATAGATGCAACATTATACGAAGAATATAATACAAAGAACACTGGATTAGATGAAGTAATCCAACTACAGAAAATAATTTCTTCATCTAAGACTAATCAAACTTACAATTCTAGAATATTGTCAAAATTTGATTTAACACATATATCTAAGTCTATAAATTCAGGAGATATTAAAGATACTTTTGTTTCAACATTAAAATTATATACACATGAAGCATCTAGTTTACCTTACCAATATTCAGTAGCAGTATATGCAGTTTCACAATCATGGGATATGGGAGTAGGTAGAACTGACCATAATCCAAAGACAACTGAAGGAGTTAGTTGGACATATAGAGATGGACTCAACGCAGCAACAAAATGGGAAACAGCTAGTGCAGCTCTAGCCACAGGAACAACTGGAAATCTAACTACACAAACAACCGAAGGAGGAGCAACATGGTGGACTGGTAGTGAAGCAACACAAACATTTACATATGAGTCATCAGACCTATCTTTAGATGTTACAGGAATTACCTCTGCTTGGCTCAGTGGAAGTTGGAGTGGAGGTCCAATTGTATCAAATGACGGGTTCATGATAAAAAGAACAGATTCTGCAGAATATGATGGTTCTAATTATGGAGATATATATTTCTTTTCTAAGGAGACTCATACTATATATAAGCCAAAATTACAATTTGCATGGGACGACTTTTCTCCAGTGACAGCAAGTCTTTCTCAATTAGATATTGGTGGAGATGTATTTGTATATATTAAAAATAATCGCGATCGCATACACGTTGAAAATAGAGAGCGAATTAGATTGGTTGGAAGAGATAGATATTTAACAAAATCGTATGCAACAGAATCGGCTGAATTAACTGTTAAGAGTTTACCAACAAATTCATATTGGTCTATAGAAGATTATCAAACTGGAGAAACCATAATTGATTATGATGACACTTATACTAAAATAAGTTGTGATTCAAGTGGTAATTATTTTGACCTTTGGATGGACCAGTTTGAAATAGATAGAAGATATAAGGTGGTAGTAAAGAGTGTAAGTGGAAGTATCACAAAAATATTTGATAACGATTTAACATTCAAGGTGATAGATTAAGATGGCAAAACCAAGATATAGAAGAACTGTTGTTGGAACTAGGTCTCATCCAAGATTAAGGGGAAAAACTACAATTGTTAGTGTTACTCGGGAAAATCATGACCAAATTTCTGATAAAGAAATATACGTAACATCTCCAGAAGATAATGTCGTAACATACGAACCTCAACAACAGGATTATTATCCTTGGGATTCAGGAGCTCATATAATTACTGAAGATATAGATGATTTTCAAATAAATGAGGAATTTGAATACTTAACAACTGATGCAGACAAGACCCATAGAGATGTCAATGGCAATATTATTTCTCAAAATGATAGCTCAGAAATAGGTCAAGATTTTGTTGTTGTTCCTCAAAGATATGTTTTAGAAAAAACACAATATATCGACGTTTTAGATGTGGAAATAACAGAGTTAATAGAACCAGTGGAATATGGACCAACTGGACCTCCAATATTACGAGAAAATCCAACTTCCGGAGAAACAACAGGAATAATTATTTTTCCTACACATGGAACAGTTGATGGAAAAATTACAGATGATTGGAGTATTTTTGATGACCCTATGGTGGCATCGGTAGTATATCAATTTCCAGCAAATCATAGTAGAGTATTAGTAGCAGATGCCTATAACTATTTAGGAGATGATGACGCAGAAATTGAAGATGGTTTAGAATACGAGTGGGTATTTAATTCTGATAATCCTTCTAAGCATGGTTTAGAAACTAGAAAGAAGATTACTAATAAGGTTGTAAGTAAAAGCAAAAAGCTATCACTGATAAATGGAACAAAGTTCGACACAGGATATTATTATTGCAGAATAAAAAATGAAAAAGGAACTATTGAAATACCTCAAATATACATACTGTGTTTTGGTGGTCTTATTATTGAGCGTGAAGAGATAAGAGATCCTGATGGTAATTTTATTGGATATGGAGCTCCAACAGGAGAACTAATAGAAGACCAAAAACACAACCTTACGAGCAAAAAAACAGATGGTTGGATGGATTACGATTTAGAAAATGAGGAATGGTATAGAACGGCTTGGGATTCTATATCTGAAGAGTGGTATACTCGAGATTCATATAATACTTTTAATCCATGGAGAACACCAAAATATGGTCCAGAACCAACACCAAATGATGACGTAAAAGAAAGAGTAGCAGAACCAACAAAGACCTCTGTAGTATCAAAATCGCCTGAAACAGATTACCCACAACCAAGACCGAAGGTAGTATTGAGACAGGCCCAACAAGTTGCAGTTAATAGAGTTAGAAGAAATAACAGAAGAGGTAGAAGTAAAGTATTGGTTAACCCGAGTAAATAATGAGTTGGAATAAAAAATATAAAGACGAAGACCTTAAACTTATACCGTCAAAGCCAATATTATCTGATTTTGGTAAGGCAATTGATGTTGAGGATAGGGTAGAATTATATGTTTATCCTCGAGATGGTGGAAATATCCTATTTGCAAATACAGATATTGAAACATACAAGGTCGCAGAAGGAGGTATACTTGACGATGGTACGATAACTCAGGATTCTGTTGTATTTCTAGATTTACACAATGATATTAGAGAATTTGTATCTTCTGGAACATTTATCGTAAAATACAATTTCTTTAGGACATTAGTTGGAACACCTGATGATGGTGTAAATGATTTATTTCTTGATGAGATAAGTGCAAGTAGAAAGGAAATCCGATTAAAGATAAGTAAGGATGCAACACAAGTTGAAAAAGAAATCTTTGAGGATTTTGGTGATAAATTATCTATAAGGGGTGATGTTGACCATTGGGTAGATGTTCATGTTAACTTTGGAAATGGTGTAGTTCCTCTTGCAGTAAATTGGCAATTAGATAAGGTTGGAACTCCTGATTTTCCATATTCTATTGTATTAAAATTATATGAGCCTCTTCCAGAAGAAATAGAAGTAAAAGCTCCATGTTGGATTGTACAAGAGATGATAACACCTGTCCAAGAGACAGTATATGTTGAATCTCCTGAGATAGAAAAAGAAATAAATATATTAGGTCCTGCAAACTTTAATGCTGGTGATGATGACCACATGGGTGGAGGAACAACTGGATATGAAACTTGGAATACCTTAACAAGTGCAAAGGAATCTGTATTAAATAAAATTCTAAACAACTACTTTTCAGGTAGTATGGACCAAATTAGAATGGCCATTGACTATAGAAAATTTGAACATTTTGTGAGGTTTGGATCTGCAGAAGAACGGTTAAAGAATTTTAGATATAAATTACAACAAATAGAATATTATGATGACAAAATTGCAAGTTTGTCATATAATTCTCCAGCATCAGGTACTGCAAACTTTGCAATAACAGGTTCAACTGCATACCAGACAAGTATTGAAAGTTTTAAGGTATTACGAAATGATATAATTGCTCATTTTGATGGATATGAAAAACACCTATATAATGAATCAGCATCTTATGTTTCTAGTTCATTAGGAGAATTCTGGCCAACAACATGGCCAAAACAGTCTGATATAAATTATCCTAAGTCTCCTTATGAATGTTTATCTGTAACGTCATCAGAAGCTATAGACTGGTATGATGGAGCTATATACTCAGCATCTATGTATGATAGGCATAATGTACATTCACTAGAAAATACTGCAATACCACTACATGTTCACCAAGATCCATCAATCGGTGGTGAAGAAACTATAAATGATGAATATGTTAAGTTTGTAAATATGGTTGGCCAGTTCTATGATGACATTTATTTATACGTTTCTGCAATTCCTGAGTTATGGGATAGACATAATGTATTGGATGCCAGACTAATAGAAGGACAATTTTCAGGCTCTGACATGTTATCTAAGGATTTATTATACGTGGCTCTACAAAGTCTAGGCTTCAGCCAGTGTAATCCATCTTCTGGAGAAGATTTATGGACATACATACTAGGAACAGATGCAGACGGAAATTATGGTAATAAACTAATAACCGAAAATATTGGAGACTGGGGATATTGGAATTCACCTGATGACAAGTTTGCAAATGAAGATTATGTAGATGGCCTTTCTCCGTTTAATCAAACAAAAATATATGCATCTGATTGGTATCAAACATCCCACTCTGTTGCAAGAGAAGATGTTAAGCTTGAATATTCAAAACGAATTCTAAACAATTTACCTCACCTGATGAAGACAAAGGGTACTTTAGAAGGATTAAAGGCATATATGAATATTTATGGAGTACCTCAAACACTTTTCAAAATACGAGAATGTACTGGGGTAATGCCTTTAGATTATTTTTCAAATCACTATTATGATTATGACTATTATAGTTATGCTTTAAGTTTTAATGGAAATTCATGCCTAACAGGATCCTGGGATAAAGTCACAGATGCCACTATAAAGGCAGACAATGGAAATAGAGAACAGTATCCTGATACAATAGAACTTAGGTTTAAGATTCCTGACATGATGATGCATAACCTTAAGTGTGGAAAACTAGACATAAATGAGGTTGAAAATAATGCAAACAAAAAAGACATGTGTATTATACAGATAAACTCTAGTTCGTTTGTATCTGTTGAACATGCATCAAAATTACCAAGTGGAAGTGAAACATATAGTTTTTCTACAAAGGATAATAGTAAATATGGTAGAATGCATTTCGCCTTAGGAGTAAATGATGGAACGTTCCAATATCCTTCGTACTATTTGTCATGTTCTACTGATTGGGCACCAATTTATGATGGAGATTGGTGGAATGTGATGGTTAGAAGAAATTCACCAACATCTACTACTGTTCCAAGTCAAATTTTAGAAACATTTACCTATGAACTATTTTGTAAAAAATCTTCTGACTGGTCAAAAGGACAAATAACTCATGAATTTTCAGCAAGTATGACTCAAAACGGAAGTACTACTGTTGGAAAATTGGCAAATATTAGTTGGAACTCTGATGGTTTTGATGATGACCAGTATGTAAGTGCAAGTTTTTATACTCCAGAGAATATTGCTAGTGATTATTCACTAGGATATACTGAAGGACATTTTGGAACAAACTATGATTCCTTTTTTATTGGAGGTAATGTAGATAGTTCTCATTGGGGAATAAATAGACATCCGTCAATGTCGCTATATAATTACAGTGGGTCAGTACAAGAACTAAGATTCTGGATGAAGCCTTTAACTGAATCTGCATTTAATAATCATGTTTACAATCCAATGGCAATTGATGGAAATACATATACTTCATCATATTCTGACCTTATTGGAAGATGGTCTCTAGGAGCAGATCTAAAAACATATGAAATTTCCACTGGTTCAAAAATATCTTCATCTCATCCAAATCAAGATATTATGCGCCCATTCTCAGGAGAAAGAGGAGTTTACCTAACATCAAGTGGATTTACAGATAGAAATGATTTTGAATTCCAATATGAGAAGGTTGCAACTATTGTTCCAAATTATATTGGCTTACAAGCAAAAGAAAAAATTAGGATAGAAGAAAATGCTTTAGAAAATGGAAGATTAAGTAGAACAAAAAAATCATCTATAAGTGCAAGAGACAGACATCCTAAAGATGAGAATAGAGTTTCAGTTCAGTTGACTCCAGTTGACCAAATAAATATTGACATAGAACATCAATTAGGTGGAATAGAATTTAATGATTTAGTTGGAGATCCACGAGCAAGATATATGGAATTTTATCCAGATGTTGTATATTACGATAATCACTACTGGTTAAAACACTTTGGTCCATTCCAATACGGAGAATTCTTCAGACTAATAAAATATTATGATGGAGCAATACTTTGTCAATTAAAGAAGAGTATTCCTGGTAGAACTAAACCAGACTTCAATATTGCCGTAGAACCACACATATTAGAGCGACCTAGATTTGCTTGGAGACAGCCAGATATAGAACATGTACAGTGGGAAGGCTCAATGTCTGTAAAGCCGTATGTTGATGGAAATACAACTGAACTTGGAAGGTTTAAGCATAGTGGTCCAGGAGATCCATTCTATAATGATTGGGATAATACTGGCCATGATGAATCTAGATACGGAGATAGAGTAGATCCAGGAACAATGGCGAGTCATAGATGGGGAGATAGAACTCAAGCACATATATTACCTCCTTTATTTCCTTCATATGGAACAGGTGGTCAAAGACAAAGAGAAAAGAATCCAACGAGCCTATACAAAACAACTGTTGGTGAAATTGAAGCAAACGTTAAGAACGATCCATATGCTCCTTTAATATTAGATAATATATTTAATTGTTGGGAAAGAGACCAGCATGCACCATTCGCAGCAAGATATGAGTGGATGTTGCCAATATTCTGGAGTGGAAGCTTTGGAAGCTATTACAATTATACTGTTTCTTCAACAACAGCAGCCGCAACGCCTGCAGCAACGGAGCTCCACATTTCAGGTACTTGGCCAGGTGATTCTACTGGATTTATGAATGGTACTGAAATTATTCTAACTTCTACTAATGGAAATGAAACAACTTTAACTGTAGGAGACGGAAGAACGGCACAAAAAGCAAAGGCATCCATTATATTTCCTGATTTCGTAAAGGCTGATTGGGAAGATGAAGGAGTTGCTGCACTACATAGTACTTCTATTTACATAGCAGACACTTCTGGTTCATATTGGGAATTTAACACTACTGGCTCACTAACACAGACTGATGGTACTCTTGTATCATCTTCTACAATTACATTGGCTGCAATGGTTGAAGACCTAAAAACTCAGATAAACAACCATGCAAGTTTTAGTGCACAAACAGGTTCTAATAGCCAAGGTTCGTATGATATTTTTGTTACGCAATCCAAAGCCCTAAACGTTCCAAGTTTTGAATTCCTAGCCGATGGCACATATATAGGATATGATGCTAAAATTATGAGTGGGTCTTTATTAACTGCAAACATATGGGATTACACATCTGGACGAGGTGAAAACTGGACATCAGAGTTTGTGACAAGTTCAGCATTTACTGGAGGTCAATCAGCAATAGCAGCTGTAGGAGGAGCAAGTTTTACATATACTTCAACAAATGCAACCCTAGCAACTAGAGTAAGAACAGCAATACATTCTTTATCTGATTTTACGTGTGGAACAGTCAGAAATTCAGGTACAGATTATGTAATTCCTGTAACACAATCCACGGCTGGAGAAAATGGTAATACATATATAAAAGGAAATTTCTTTGGTCCTTGGAATAAATATTATCCAGAATACGGATATATAGACACGCATAATAGAATTAGTGGAAGTGCTTTAGATCCTGGAGCAGAACCAGCACCATTTGCAGCAGGAAAAGATTCTCGTACATATATAGCGTCAACCTTGATTCAAGATACTACTTTAAGTGTCGTTACCCAGTCAAATCCATACTGGGAAAGAGATGCGGTGAGTATATTAAGTCATCCAATGGATCCTCGAGAAGATGAAAAATGGTATGACTTCAATAAACAGGAATACGTTGATACTAATTTACTTCCAAATAAGAAAATGACTGTGGTAAATAGACCGACAAACTTTCCAATACTAAATAATGGATTGACATCATATGCAGACCAAAGAAGTTGTAGAGATAGAGGAAAAGAATGGTTCTTCCCATTTATAGGAAACCACAGAGAATCTTTCTACAAATATACAGAAACCCACAGATTTGCAACAGAATTAAGTAGGTCTTTAGGTAAACCAATTCCACATCACCAATTCGGCCAGGCAAGTTTTGGTTATGGTAATCTTAGTGGAGAATCTATTGTTTCTCATAGTGGAGCAGACATTATGAATTTAGCTGCAACCTCACCGATGAGTAGATCTGCACAGTACCAAGATTGGAGGCCTAAAGGAATAATGAATTTAATATATG
>MDSZ01046084.1_pt1 | contig 10916 bp, 7 predicted proteins | sample 811201 | NCBI WGS metagenome assembly MDSZ01 (sample SAMN05326647, study PRJNA326480) | marine metagenome | isolation source: seawater | place: Indian Ocean: North | collected 2010 | reverse complement strand
TTTATTTTTGTTAATTGAAAAATTTGAAGAAATAACGGATTGGAATAATACAAATATTGGAATTGCAATTACAGAACCTGCAAAAGAATTAGATTTAAGTTTAAAAGACGTGTATCAATTGCTTTATACTTTATTTTTAGGGAAAAAATCAGGTCCGAAATTAGCAAGATTATTACAAGAGCTGGATAAAAAAGTAGTTTGTCAACTAATTTTTGAAGCGGCAAATAACTAAACCTCGAAAATCCTCATTTATTTTGATTAATCAACATCATAATTGAAGAACAATAACAGTTCTTGTGTGTTTATGGGCGGGGTGTATTGTCCTAAGTGTGAAGCCGAGGTCGACGCGGTAGCAAAGTTTTGTTTAGCATGCGGTCATAACTTTTTGAATGGTGACGGGCCAATAACTTCAACTGGGCATGATTTGAGTGAATTGAAGGAAGCAATTAAAAATAGAGAAGATATTTCTATGGCTGAAAAATTTAATTTGATGGCTCAAATTGAAGAAGGTGCTAACCCCATAAGGTTGGGTATAGCCGCCCCAGCAGAAGATGATGAATCCTATGAAGGCCTTCCTTATCTTGAAGAAAGAGATAAAGAGGAAGAAGAGGTTTCTGTTAATTTAATGAAATTTGGAGATAGTGCCGCATCAAATTATGCTGTAAATTCTGTTGTTGGTTCTTCAGAAGCATGGGAATTAGTAAAATCAGGTAAAATTAATTTTTCAGATAAATTATACCGAGAGTCAATGACTTTAGGTATAGATGCATCTAAGCATATTCATGACATTTCTACTGGTGAATTTGAAGGAGTAGATGCTGATGTAATTAAAGAAATACCAGTTTTAAAACCACCTAAACGTTCTTTTTGCCCAAAATGCGGTACTGATATTCATTCGTACACTATGATGCAATGGAGAAAGTGGAGAGATGCTTCTGCCGATGTCGTGGGTATACAATTAGAGGCTGCTATGGAAACATCAATTGTCAAAATTAGTGCTTTCCATATTAATGAAATGGAGGATATTAAAATTGAAAACTCTAAGTTAAAGGCAGAGGTTGAAGAATTAAAAGAAAAACTCGAAAATACGGATAAAAAATCTATAGAAGATAAATTAAGGAAATCACTTACAACAAAGATTAGAAAAGAATTATTAAAAGAATTAAAAGTAGAAAAAGATTTGATTTTGAATAAAGATGATTCAGAAGAGGATGAGGAAGCAGAAGAGGATGTTGAAGAAGAAATAGAAAAACCAAAAAGTAAACCTAAATCTTTATTCGGTCCCGGCAAAAAATCAAAGAAATTCGATGGTAAAAAATCAGATAAGCCAGAATGGTTCCTTAATGAAGCCCTTGATACCGTTTACGATCCACATGGAACTGGTAAGGCGCTAAAGAGAAGAACAATACTTGCACGTTCAGCTAAAGGAAATGTAAGAGTTGAAGATGTAGTATTTGCATATTCAAAATCAGGAAAGAAGGGCATCTCTGAATTGGCTTGGACTTCTCCAACAACAAAATATATTGTAGAAGCTTATGATTCCTGTTAGGCTTGACCTAAATCTTTTGTATTACTAAATCCGATTTTTTGTTTTAATTTTTTATTAATTGTGCTATAGTTTACTTGTAATTTTATTGGTCTCAATGAGCCTTTTTTGGCTTCTTTCATGGCCAAAACTTCCATTTTTGCTCCAGAAATAGTCGTAACAAATGGAATGTTCATTTCTACAGCTAATCTACGCATTATGTTTCCATCTCTAACTGCACCTCCACTAATAGTAGGTACGTTAATAATAAAATTTATACTTCCTTGATGCATTAAATCTAATGCATCCGGATGTCCTTTTTCATTTATTCGGAATACAGTATTTACATTTATTGAATTTTTTCTTAATACATCGGAAGTTCCAGGTGTTGCAAATAATTGAAAACCCATGTTTTCAAGTTTTCTTGCTATTGGAAGCAATGCTTGTTTGTCTTCATCCCTAACTGTTAGATAAACACCACCTGATGTTGCTACTGGGATTTCGGTAGCCAATCTTGCTTTCAAATAAGCCATTTCAGCAGTTGTATCGCTTCCCATTACTTCTCCCGTGGATTTCATTTCTGGCCCAGGTGCAGGATCTAATCCTACCAATTTTATAAATGGAAATACTGGGGCTTTTACGCAAACATGACCTTTTGTAGCCTCAGGGATAAATTGCTCAGAGATTTTCACACCCAATGTTGTTTTTGCTGAAATTTTTGCAAGAGGAATGCCCGTGGCTTTAGCAACAAATGGCACAGTTCTACTTGATCTAGGATTCACTTCTAAAACATACAATTCATTATCTTGAATTGCAAATTGGATATTAAAGCATCCAACAATTTTTAATCCCACTCCTATGATTTTTGTTTGTTCTTCAACTTTCTTTAATATGTCTTTTGAGATGTTTTGGGTGGGGATAAAACAGGTTGAATCTCCAGAATGTATTCCTGCTTCTTCTAAATGTTCCATTATTGCTCCTACCAACACATCTTTGCCATCTGAAACTGCATCAACATCAAGTTCTGTGGCATATGATAAATATTGGTCAATCAATATCGGTTTTTCAGGAGTTATGTATGCCTCACTAAGGTATGCATCAAGTTGTCTTTCATTAGTAAGTACTTCCATACCTCTGCCTCCTAGGACATAAGAAGGCCTAATTAATACAGGGAATCCGATTTTTTCTACTGCCATCCTAACTTCTAGAGATGTTTTACCTGTCAAACCTCTTGGCATTTTTAGGCCGTTTTGTTTCGAAAATTCTTCGAACCGTTCTCTGTCACTTGCTTCATCAATTGCATCAATACTTGTTCCTAGTAATTTTAAATTCAAGCCAGCGTTTCTCAATATGTCTAATCTTCTTTCTAGCGGTAATGCAAGATTTATTGCGGTTTGACCTCCAAATTGTAAAAGTATTCCATAAGCACTTTCTCTAAGTAATATTTCAATCACATATTCGATACTCAATGGTTCAAAATAGAGTCTATTGGATGTATCAAAATCAGTAGACACAGTTTCAGGATTATTATTTATGATTATTGCTTCATCTCCATGATCTCTTATTGATTTTACAGCATGTACGCAGCCATAATCAAATTCTATACCTTGTCCAATTCTTATTGGTCCACTACCAATAACTACCTGTCTCTTTGGAGAATCGTTTTTTAATTCAAATTTATCAATGCCATACTCTTCATTAATTTGTCCTGCTTCATAAGTTGAATAATAATAAGGAGTTGTAGCTGCAAATTCTGCAGCACATGAATCTACCATTCTGTATTTTGGATGAATTTTCAACTTGTGGCGTTGTTTCATCACAGCGATTTCATTTTGACTTTCAGGCAAATTTTTCCAACCCGTGGCTGGGAAATTTGCTAAAGCATCTGAGATGTATGCATCACTAAAACCAAAACCTTTCCATTTTCTTAAATTGGATTCATTTATTTCGTCAGGTGAATCGCCTGAATTTGAAATCTCATTTTCGATTTCAATGATCTTTTCAATTCTATATAGGAACCATTTGGTGATTTGTGTATGGTTGTGAATTTTCTCTACACTCCATCCTCTTCTAAATGCTTCTAGAATGGCTGATAATCTTCTATCTGTTGCAATTTCTAGCCAATTGATTAAGGTCTCTTCGCTTAATTCTTCTTTAGCTCTTAAGCCCATATCCTCTCCTTCAGATTCATCGGCCCTAGTGAGTGGCCTTGGGTGTGGATTTCCTGTTTCAAGGCTTCCCCATGCTTTAAGAAAAGCCTCTTGAAAATTTCTTCCTATTGCCATAACTTCTCCTGTGGATTTCATTGATGTTCCTAGAGTTCTATTTGCAGTTCTAAATTTATCAAAAGGCCATCGGGGAATTTTAACTACGCAATAATCTAGTGTGGGTTCAAATGCTGCTGTAGTGCCATGTCCTGTAATTGGGTTTGGTAGTTCATCCAAAGTGTAACCAATTGCTATTTTAGCAGCCATTCTTGCAATTGGATATCCTGTTGCTTTACTTGCTAATGCTGAGGACCTACTTACTCTCGGATTTACCTCAATTACTCTTATTTCCCCATTTTTTTGATTTACTGCAAATTGGACATTACATCCACCACAAATATTTAGTTCTCTAATTAATTTAAGTGCACAATCTCTTAAGTATTGATGATCTTTATCTGATAGTGATTGTACTGGAGCTACAACAATACTTTCCCCTGTATGTACTCCCATTGGATCTAAGTTTTCCATTGTACATACAATTATGCAATTGTCATTGGAATCTCTAATTACTTCGTATTCGTGTTCCTGCCATCCTAAGATGGATTCTTCGATTAACACTTGATTGATTCTACTATTTCGTAAACCTAGTGATGACACTTCAACTAATTCTCCAATGTTGTTTACCGTTCCTCCTCCAAGGCCACCTAAGGTAAAAGCAGGCCTTATTAGTAATGGCCAAGTACCTAATTTTTCTGATGCTTGAATTACTTCTTCAATAGAATTACATGCTATTGCTTTTGGAACTGGCAAATCTATAGATTCGCATATGTCTTTGAATAATGCTCTGTCTTCAGCCATCTCGATTGCATTCAAATCAGATCCGATTAACTCTACATTGTATTTTTCTAATACGCCATCATTTGCTAATTCTGTAGCAATATTTAATGCTGTTTGACCTCCCATTCCAGCAAGTAAAGCATCAGGTTTTTCGATTTCAATTATCTTTTTAACAACATCTGGAAGTAGTGGTTCTATATACACAACATCGGCCATCTCTGGATCATTTTGAATAGTTGCGGGGTTTGAATTGACTAAAATCACTTCAAATCCATCTTCTCTAAGTGCTCTGCATGCTTGAGATCCGCTGAAATCAAATTCTGCAGCTTGCCCTATTCTTATTGGTCCACTACCTAGTAAAAGTATTCTATGAATGTCATTTCTTCTTGGCATTAAGTTCACCTCTGACTATATTTTCGAATTGATCGAATAATTTTGATGCATCATTTGGACCAGGACACGCTTCTGGATGGTATTGTACGCTAAATGCAGGTTTTCCTATCACTTCTAAACCCTCTACTGTGTTGTCATTTGCATTTATGTGGGAAACTTTAACTTTTGAATCAATTAGGTTTTCTTTTCTTCCTGAATTAACTTTTGATGGATGTTCTGCTAATCTTCCCTTTTCTGGGTCTGCAACAGCAAAACCATGGTTTTGTGAGGTAATACTCACTTTTCCACTATTGATTTCAATTACAGGCTGATTAGCCCCTCTATGCCCATAAAGCATTTTGTAAGTTTCTAATCCAGCAGCTAAACCAAGCAATTGATGGCCTAGGCAAATGCCCATTGTTGGGATGCCTGATTTCACTCCCTTAGCTAGGGTTTTTCGTGCTGAAGTAGCTCTACCTTCTTGTGCAGGATCTCCTGGGCCATTCGAACAAAATAGCGCTGAAATATTCCATTTATTGATTAAATCATCAAATTCAATATCCGGTGGACACCATAACACTTCAAATCTTTTAGATAATTCCTTAATGATATTGTATTTTATTCCACAATCTAACACTCCCAACCTAGGCAATTTTTCCCCTTTTTCGTCTACTGCTCCTTCATTAACAATTATTGGTTTAGGTATACATACGGTTTCAATTAAATCATTTATTGACGGATCTTCAATTTCTTGTAATAATTCCTTTAATTCATCTTCTTTTTCTAAGGGCCCCATTACACACAATAAAGTACCATATTCTCTGACTTTTTTGGTAATTGCTCTTGTATCAACATTTTTTAATCCCGGAACTCCATGAGTCCTTAAAAATTCGTCAACATTCCCTATGGAATCTCTATGGTCTGGATGAATAATTAATTCTCTGCAAATTAATGCTCTTGGCCAAATAGATGCGCTTTCCGAAGAAGATGCATGAATTCCATAGTTTCCAATTAAAGGATATGTAAATGTTAAGACTTGACCAGCAAAGGATGGATCGGTTAAACTTTCTTGGTATCCCGCCATTCCTGTCGTAAATACTAATTCACCTTGTGCAATGCCTTCAGAACCAAATAATTCACCCTCAAAGCGGCTTCCATCAGCTAGTAGTAAAATGCCGGGTCCATTTGCTGCAATGGGTAATAATCGGTCACTATTATTGATTTCAATTAACTTGTCTGAAGCATCTTCGAAGTTAACTGGATTTTTAACACCTGATTGACCAAGGCTCGGATTAAAGCCACCAGCCCTATGCTTCGATGCCGACATCAGCCCATGTCGTTGAATAGACTCAATAAGGATTGAGGATAAAAACGCTTAAATTTTTATTTATTCCACTTCTTTTTTTGTATGGTCAATTACATTTTTCCTTTCAATGTCAGGAATGATTTCTAATATTGGATTTGGGAAACTTTGCTCAATTGACTTCCCGTCCTGTAATTTATCTAAAAACAATGCAAGTGCGGCTACTTCACTATGGGGTTGATTGCCTACTGAAACATTATAGTGGGCCATTCTATAGATTGATGCGGGAACTTTAGCACCACCTACAATTATTGCCAAGGGTTTGTTTTTTGGAATTTCATTTACTACTTTTCTGTAATCTTCCCCATACATTGTGAGGTGGATTACTGTTCCATTTACGCCCCCTTCATTGTCATCCGATTTGTATTTCTTAATCCATTTTAATGGTGATTCTAGGTGATTTGTTTTGAATTCACCACCAAATGTTTTAGTTACTTGTTCAATTGTATCAAACATCTTGTTATTTTTATCGCCCGAAACTAAAAATTCATCTGCCCCCAAGGCTCTTGCAACAAGCCCTAAATGTGTGTTTATTCTTGGATCTCTACCAATTCTATAGCCCAGTCTTACAACAGTAATTGGATTTGGATGATTTGGCATTAAATCACCTTTATTTTATGTATTAACTATATCCTCTACTTCAATTTCAGTAGTTGTTATAGAATCTTCTTTAGAGATACTTGCTTCATGCATTTCTAAAAATCTTTTAACCCAAGATAGAAGGAAAGCTTCCATTAGCATTTTTGAACCGATGTATACGCCTGAACCGATAATTGCCAATCTAGAACAGAGCCATACTACGGTTCCAAGTTCTGCATCAGTTTGGTTGAATATGAACATTCCTAATGGCTCTATAACAAAATATACTGAAATTAATAATAAAAAACCTGCAATGGTGCCGGGTCCAGGTCTACCTAATTCTCTACTCATCATATTCAATACAGAACCAGCAAAAACTAGGAATGGCAATAAAGCAGAAATCACTTCATAATTTAATTGTAAAATTAATTCAGGCTCAGTGAATGATGCGGAATCAAATTTTACAAAAACAAGCCACCAAAAAAGCAGGAGTCCTCCGATTATGGTTCCTGAAAACACTGCTCTTTTGTGAATCATATCATCAATAGTTTGGCTGTCTGTGACATCCATTCTCTCCAATATTGCATCCGCTAATTGCCAAGGATCTATGCCTCCGCTTTCAGATGAATTGGTATTTTCAGATGAATTTTCAATTGCAGAAACACTACTTAATTGCTCATCCATTATGCAGGCGCTGTTTTGCTAACTGATAAAGACTCGCAAGCATAGCGCTGTTACATGGCGAGTTCTGCACCTTCTGAGGGCATGCGGCCGTCAACGCAAGAACTTGCTAGTTTAATTCGTAAAGATGAATTCGGTAGGCCCAAAATTATGGGAATAGTAAATGTTACAAATGATTCTTTTCACAAAAATTCTAGATGTGATTTTGATCAAGCAATTAAAACCGCATTAGATATGTGGGATTTAGGTGCTGATTGGGTTGATGTTGGGGGTGAATCAACTAGGCCAGGTTCAAAAGAAGTGTCATTAGATGAAGAACTTAATCGTGTAATTCCAGTAATTAAAAAATTAAAGACTTTAATGCCAAATGGATTGATTTCTATTGATACAAAAAAAGTTGAGGTGGCAAAAGAGGCAATTAAAGCAGGTGCTTTGATGGTAAATGATGTGTCTGGTTTAAGAGATGATAAAATGTTTGAATTTGTTTTATCAGAGAAAATACCTGTTTGTATTATGCATATGCAGAACGATCCCGAAAATATGCAAGTATTACCTTACTATGATGATTGCTTAACTGAAGTATCTAATTATTTGTTCTCAAAAGCTGAAGATTTAATCGCAAAAGGATTTCCCGAGGATTTGATAATACTTGACCCCGGAATTGGATTTGGTAAATCTTTGGATCATAATTTAGAACTTCTTAGAGGAATTGAAAAATTGCGTAGAGGAACGTTTAGTGTTTTAAATGGTGTAAGTAGGAAATCAATGATAGGTGAAATAACAAATAACAAGTGCACTTCAGATAGATTGTCGGGTACTTTGGGAGCTTCTGCTTATGCACAGATTAATGGAGTCGATTTATTGAGGGTTCATGATGTTAAAGAGCATGTAGATTTATCAAATGTATTGAGTGCAATAATTAATGAGTAGGTGAATTTATGGGATTGAATAAAGACCTAGTTATTTCTATAGAAGAATCTATAAGGTTGGTGGGGACTGCTCACGTAAGTAAAGATTCGGTAGAATTAGTTAAGTCAGAAATAGAAGAATGGGATCCCGATATTGTTGCTGTTGAATTGTGTGATAGTAGATTTAAAGCCCTTTCTGAAAATAGGCGTTTAGATAAAGAAAGCTTACTTAAAGTCATAAAAGAAGGCAAGGCTCCATTAATAATTGCACAAAGTATGCTTGCTGCTGAGCAAAGAAAACTTGGACTTAATGAAGATTTACAACCAGGAGCAGAATTAATAGAAGCAATTTCTATGGCTAAAGAAAAGAAGAAAGATGTTGCATTAATTGATAGGGATATTCAAGTTACTTTGAGAAGGGCATGGAAAAAAATGAGGTTTCGTGAAAAAACAAGTTTACTTTGGTCTTTAGTTGGGCAAGAAGAAACTGATGAAGAGTTTGACATTAAAGAGATCTTGGAAAATAAAGATTTAATGACCATGATGATCGATGAATTAAAAGAAGTAGCTCCTGGTGCAGGGACCGTTTTAGTTGATGAAAGAGATGAATTTCTAGCTCATAAAATTTTACAAAAAAGTAGTTCAGGTAAAGTGTTGGCAGTAATTGGAGCAGGCCATTTGCAGGGTGTAAAAGATCATTTAAATAATTTAGAAAAACCAAATGATGCTAGGATTACATCACTCTCTGAAATACCTAAAAAAACATTATTTCAAAAAGTATTGCCATGGATAATACCTCTAATTTTGTTTGGTTTTATTGTTAAATCAGGGTTAGAAAAAGATTTTGGAGAATTTACAGAAATATTAACTACTTGGGCTTTAGCAAATTCAATCTGTGCAGCAATAGCTGTAATTTTGGCTAGAGGCCACATATTTTCAGTAATTACTGCAGCTATTGCTTCACCAATTACTTCTTTGAACCCTTTTCTTGCCGCGGGTTGGTTTGCAGGTTATGTTCAAATGAAGGTAGATGAGCCTACAACTGAAGATTTGACTAATTTTTTAAAATTAGAAGATTGGAAGTCTTATTGGACTAATCCTGCAGGAAAAGTATTGTTGGTTACTGCTCTTGGTAATTTAGGTAGTATGTCTGGTGCTTGGGTTGCAGCTTCCATTATTGGAGTTCTTGGTACATTTTAGTTGAGATAAATTTGCTTAAACTCTTATGCTTAATGTAAGTGGGCAAGCCATGGAGGATAATGATGTAGTTATTGTTGGTGGCGCTAGGACCCCTTTTTGTGAATGGTTAGGCGGTAAAAGAGGAGATGGAGGCCCTGGTGGCAGGTTATCATCTATATCCGCAGAAGAACTTGGAACAATAGCAATAAAAGGTGCATTAAATAAAACTAATACAGACCCCAAAAATGTAGATCATGTGGTCATGGGTCATGCTCTTCAAACCTCAGGACAGGCCATTTTTGGAGCCAGGCATGCAGGATTAAATGCAGGTATACCTCAAGAGGTTCCCATGTTGACTTTGAATAGATTATGTGGTAGTGGTGCACAATCTATAGTTTCAGGCTCACAAATGATTATGTTAGGGGAAGCAGAAATTGTTGTTGCTGGTGGTATGGAAAATTTAAGTCAAGCGCCACACGTATTAAGAGGTAAAAGAGACACATATAAGTTAGGTAGGCCACCAAAGGCAGGAACAGAAATAGATGCAGATATGGAGGATTACTTATTCACAAATTTAATTGATGGAACTTGTAATATGTTTATGGCACAAACAAGTGATGAATTATGTAAAAGGGTTGGTGTAACAAGAGAGGAAGCAGATGTTTTTGCTTCATTAAGTCACAAAAGAACTGAGAAAAGTGTTGATGGAGGGATCTTTTCTAATGAAATAGTTCCAGTTGAAACATTTAGTGGATTGATTGATTTTTCTGATGAAGATCATTTTGTTAGAGGCACAAGTAAGGAGTCTTTATCTGAATTAAGAACTCATTTTGGTCCAGATTCATTGGTTACAGCAGGTAATGCTTCAGGTGTTGTTGATGGTGCAGCAGCAGTTATTCTTAAATCGGGGAAAAGAGCATTGAAAGACGGAGATAATCCATTAGCAAGAATTGTTTCTTGGGGTATTGTTGGTTTGGAGCCAGCAATTATGGCATTTGGCCCAGTCCCTAGTAGTTTAAAAGCATTGGAAAAAGCTAATTTGTCTGTTGAAGATATTGATAGATGGGAAATAAATGAGGCATTTGCAGGCCAAGCCGTGGCTTGTATAAAAGAGTTAAATCTTGACGTGGAAAAAGTGAATGTAAATGGGGGCGCTGTAGGTTTAGGGCATCCTCTAGCGGCTACGGGGACCAGATTAATTTTGACTTTATCTCATGAATTACATCGTTGTAATGGCAAATATGGTGTCGCTACAGCATGTATTG
>MDSZ01251671.1_pt1 | contig 10917 bp, 12 predicted proteins | sample 811201 | NCBI WGS metagenome assembly MDSZ01 (sample SAMN05326647, study PRJNA326480) | marine metagenome | isolation source: seawater | place: Indian Ocean: North | collected 2010 | reverse complement strand
TTTGTGAATATATACTTTTTAAAATATTTTTTTTCCAATAGCCGAACAGTTTGAAAGTAATCCATCATAATGTTAATTTTTTGCTCTTATAATACCAATACTCGGAGGTTCATCTTCCAATGCTATGGTGAAGAAGTTTCCGTTTTCATTATAAGAAATATCTCTAATTCTTTTACCAATATTAATTTCCTCCATTGTAATTATTTTTGAAAATTTTTTATCAAAGTTGATTCTAAATATTGAATTTTTTTTTAGTGATGTGATCAAGTAATTGTTAATCCATCTTGTTGAAAAATTTTTTGGTACTTGAATAATTTGGGATATACCAATTGATGGTACAAAAGAATATATTGGCTCTTGAAAATCAAAATCTTCATGACTTTTTAAAAACTTGTACTCGTCAGTTTCCTGATAGTTATCATTATAGTTTTCTCCATAGGATGCTAATGGCCAACCGTAATTTTTTCCTGATATAATTTTATTTATTTCGTCACCTCCTCTTGGTCCATGTTCAGTTGATAATATTACGTTGTTGTCATTTACTAAAAGACCTTGTGGATTTCTGTGACCAGTAGATAATTTTGTAACTTTTTGGGTATTTAAATTAATTTTAAGTATGTACATAACTTTTTTTAACAAATTTTGATTAAACTGATCTTTTAATGTTTCGTATAATTCTACATTCTGTGTATCCATCGCAGATACAATTAATGATGGATCATTTAATTTATTTATTACTTCAAGTCTCCCACCTAGTGCTGCTGATCCGCATCTTTCAACATCTAAATCTTTATCTCCTTGCTCATAAATTTTAGAAAAGATAAGATTCGAATTATTAAATTTAGATTTTACTATCTTAAGATGATTACACCCTTTAACTCTGTTAATATAAGATACAAATAAACTATTATCAAAATATAATGTATCTAGGACTGTAATATCTTTTGGTAAATTATTTTTTATATATTTGTAATTTTCAAATTTTTGTGAATCAAAATTAAAATTTTCATATACAAGTGTTTCACCATTATATGTTGTAACTAATACTTTTTTTTCAATGTTTTCTATGTAAAAAGGAGTGGTTTTTTTTCCATCTCTTTGATTATCTTTCGTGTTAATATTCTTTAAATATTCTATTTCTTTTGAGGCATTACTCAAAATCTTTATTTCTTTAAAAAAAAGACTCACAAATTGTGTATCTGGAAAAATTCTCTGATTAACTAAATTTTTAGCTTGTTGTATTTTAACTAATTCATTTGAAATATTTTCATAATCATTTTTGATCTTTTCGTAGTTATTCCTATCTATTAAGCTTTGTTTTTTTAATTCAGGAATAATAAATAATGTTTCCTTTAAAACTTTTTTAAATTCAAGTGGCATTAGTTGTTTTAGCCAAAAAAAAGTCTTTGGATCTTTAGCATTAAAAAAATAAAGTATAAACATTAAAAATATCAAAGTAGTAAAAGATATAATTATTTTAATAAATGTTTTCATATTGATTTATTTATTAATTTATATTGAGATGCAAAGTGAGGCTCAATAGACTCAACAGCTTTCTTAAAGTTGCTAGAAGTTTCATAATAATTAGTCAGCGCATATCTAATTGATTGATTTAAAGGTTTTCCTCTGTGGATTAAAGTAGTATCAAATAATATTAGAGAGCCGGGATTACCAGTTAAAGTTATAATTTGATCATTGGTAGTGATTTTTTTAATTTCTTCCTCAGAATATCTTGTATTTTTAAAATTTTTTTTGAGTTTAATTGAGGTTTTAAAAATATTTTGCAATCTATTAGACTCTTTAATTAACTGAAATGGTCCGTTATCCTCTGTAACTGAATTCAGGTATAGTATAGATTTAAACTGTTTTCTATACGCATCTCGATGCCATCCAACACCTGATCCAGGATTTTTATTTTTGAAAACTACTTTATTTGCCATTGTCATAGTATTTTTAAGCTGTAGTTTGCAATAAATTTCCCCAATGCTATGTATTATTTTGTTTGTAAAAAAATTTAAAATATCATTATGAAGTATTTCAGCTCCAAATATCCTATTATCAGATTTAACTTCATCTTTCCAAATCAAATTTGGATAGTTTAAAATAGCTTCATCTATTAAATTGATTATGTTCTTACATTTTTTTTCAGAAATAAAATTTTCTATTTTTACATATCCATATTTTTTCAAACTTTTTAATATATTTTTTTCTTTGTAACCCAATTCATTTCTGACTTTATTTTTTTTGTTATCAAAATTACTTTTTAAAATATATTTTAATATTCCAAGTGGTGTTTTAATTAATTTTTTCATTTTTTTTATAAGTAAATTTAAATAGTAAATTTGAGATTTTTTTAATTGAGAACATACAAAGATTTATATGAAAAATTAGATTTTTTGGATTCCCTAAATTAAATAAAATATTATAAATAATTCTATGGTGAAACCTTTTGAAAATTAATTTAAATAAGAATAAAATATATATTCTGCCCAGATTTTTTGAGATTTCCTCTATAAATTTTACATAAAAATCTTTGGACATGTTTGGTGCTACTCCAAGCAGCCAAGGAGTTATTTTATGGCAGAAAATTAAAATTTTAGCATTTCCAACTAAATCTAAGTAATAATTTATTAATTCACCTACATTTAAATCTGCTTTTCTTTTCTGTTCGATGATTTTTTTTTCTATTCTTGAGGCCTTACCCTCATTTAAATCTGTCTCCATCAAACCACTTTTTTTTAAAATAACAACATCATGTTTTAAAGCTATAATTGCATTTATTTTTGCCAATGAATAAATTTTATCAGCTCCTAAAGGATAATCACTTAGATCAAAGCAGTTCATTCTATAACATAAGCCTGGAAAAGCTCCACCTATTGCACAAATACTATTCCATGCCTCTACACCTGATTTAAAATAATCATAATCAATTAAAGATTTTTGATTAATGAAATTTCTAGCAGTGCAGTAATTATGAACTAGACCAACATTTGGATATTTTTTAAATATATTAATACATTCGCTTATATAGTCTCCTATCATAACATCGTCGTCAGCTAACCACATTCCCAATTCAGTTTTTACCATACTAAAACCATCAAATGTATTTCCATTAAAATATTTATTTTTTTCCTGAAAATGAAGTTTGATTCTTTTGTCTTCTTTACTTATGGTCTCAAGATATTCGCGGGTATTGTCAGTGGAACAATTATCAAGTATTAAAAAATCAATATCGTTTCTGTCTGTTTTTAAATAAGACTTTATTGAAATTTTTAATTTTTCTAATCGATTGTAGGTTGGGATTATAATTGTAAGAATTTTTTTTTGGCTCATATTATGTTAATGGAAAAAAATTATTATTTTTTAAAAATTGCATTTTTAAATAACTGAAATACTTGTAAAATTTATAAAATTTTTTGTACTTTATTCTTGTCTCAATAAGACCCTTAAGGCATTTTGTATAATTGTTATTATAACTTTCAGAAATTTTATATGAAAAGCTTAATAAATCATGCACAAATAAAATAAATGAGTTTTTAATATTTTGCTGCTCGTCATTAACCTCACAAAGACTTTCAAACGAAGGTCCAACAAAAATATTATATCCGGTATGCTTTTTTTGCCCACAGTTTTCAAATGATTTATTCTTTAAATTTGCGTGAGCAGAACCTGCGATGTCCATTAAATAGATTTCATAATTTATTTTCCTTAATAAGGATATAATTTGATCAAAATATTTAATTTTTTCATAATATGGTAATGTCCAGGTTTCTATAAATAGAAAAGGTTTATCTTTATTTATTCTTTCTAATCCTCCCTCAATAATCTCATACTCTGATCCTTGAGTATCTATTTTTATAAGATCTATTTTATCATCAAAATTCTTAAGTTGATTATTTAAAGTATACACTGAAACTTCTTGCTCTATATAATTTTGCCTTAAAAATTCTCCTTCATATAAATTCATATTTTTATTTGGTTTAAATAATGAACTGCAGCTTTCTATATCGGTTTTATAAAAAATTTTTTTTCCCTCTTTGTTAAATAGAAGATTCTTACTTTCCAAGTCAAAATCTATAGTATTTAAATTTTCTTTAATTAAATAAAACCAGCTTTGTAATCCACCTTTTGAACCAATATCTAAAAAGTTGATTTCTGGAACATGTTTTTGTAGTTTTTTTATGTGGCTGGTAAAGAAAAACATTTTATTTGGTTATAAATATCATTACTAAGTTATATTTTTTAAATTTAAATTATTGTTTATCAAAATCTTATTTTTTTGAATTTTTTTGTTAAATTTTTCTGTCTTAAAAATTGCGTTATTGTATGCATAAATATATGAGAAGCATCCTCAGTGATACCATAGTTGTTAACTTTAGTATGAATAGATACATCGGACTTTTTTTTTAATATACCACCGTTAAAACCCACAAAGCTCACAGTTCTCATTTTTATTTTTTTTGCAAATTTAATAGCATTTATTAAATTTTTTGAATTTCCTGATGAGGAAATTAAAATCAATAAATCTCCTGATTTAGCTAAGGTTTCTAATTGATATGAAAAAATATCCTCAAATTTCATATCATTCGATATTGCAGTAATTAGCTCCATGTTAGATACTAGACTATAAAATCTAGGTTTAAGTTTTGTATCTGATCTTAAAAGTTTAAAATAATCAGCTATGTAGTGATTTGCGAGTGATGCAGATCCTCCATTTCCACATAAAAAAATATTTTTTTTTAATTTTACCTTTTTTTCTATTATAGAAGCTACTTCCTGTAGTTTGTTAAGCTCAGTTTTTTTAATGGTATTAAAAAGAATATGAATATAATCTTTAAAAAATAAACTAAAGTTTAAATATTTTTTTTGAGGGAATTTCATATTAACATTTAATTTTTATTTGTTTTCCAGTTCTTTTTTTAAATCTTCATACTCCCTAAGTTTTTGTTTCATAAAAAAATAGGCCATTTTTGATTTGTGGGCAAATCCCTTTGGGGTAAGTAAATATGCATAATTGCTTTTATCTTTTGAATTTTTAAAATTTTTAATTTTTATATATCCCTTTTTTTTTAGAGCTTTAAGACAGTAATTTAATTTACCTAAACTAAAACCAAGTTCATAAGCCATATTTCTCTGACTTGCTTTTGAGTTTGTATCTATTTTTCTAAGTACTTCAAATTCATCGTTATTATTGTTCATAAATTGAACTTATATCGTTCATTTATTGAACTGTAAAGAAAATATGATATAAAAATAGAAAAAAATAATAAATATTGTGAAAAAAAATTTGAAAATAGGCTTCATGCAGGGTCGTTTAGTTGGCTCAGAAAATAAAAATTTTATTCAGTTTTTTCCCGAAAAGAATTGGAAGAAAGAGCTATCTTTAGCAAAAAAAAATAAATTACGATTAATAGAATTGACCGCAAATATTTCGAATTTAAAAAAAAATCCTGTTTTTAATTCTAGACTTAAAAATAAATTTAAAATTGTAATGAGCAAAAATAAAATTACCGCAGACTCACTTACTTGTGATTTTTTTATGGAGAAACCTTTTTTTAAATTAAATAATAAAAATGATTTTAAATTAAAATCTTTGTTAGAAAAGGTTATCAGGGTCTCACAAAACATTGGAATTAAAAAGTTTGTTATTCCTCTAGTTGATAATTCTTCAATAAAAAGTCTCAAAGAGGAAAAAAGAATTATTTCATATTTTAAATCAGAAAGATTTTTAAAAAATTTGAATAAAAATACATTAATTTTATTTGAGAGTGATTTTAAGCCTAAAAAATTACTATCTTTTATCGAAAAATTTAATTCAAAAATTTTTGGTATTAATTATGACTCTGGGAATAGTGCTTCTCTGAATTATAAAATTAAAGATGAAAAAATTTATTTCAAATATGTCAAAAATATTCATATCAAAGATAGATTTAAATTTGGAAAAACTGTTGATTTAGGAAAAGGTAATGCGCAAATTGAAAAATTATCTAAATTAATAAAAAAAAAAAATTACTATGGAAACTTGATTCTTCAAACTGCAATTCCTGAAGAAAATTTTGTCCAAAAACTTTTGGAAAATAAGAAATATTTGGAAAATTATTTATGAAAAAAAATATTATTATCACAGGGGGATCCTCAGGATTAGGAAATTTTTTAGCAAGAAAACTGGAAAAAGAAAATAATAACGTGATAAACTTATCAAGAAAAAATATTAAAAACTTAAAATCTTTTCAGTGTGATTTGACTAATGAATTTGAACTAGAATTAAGTTTTAAAAAAATTAAAAAACAATATAAAAAAATTGATTGTATAATTTTTTGTGCTGGTAAAAGCTCTTTTAAAACAAAAAATATTCAAACGAGATGGATGCAAAGTTTAAAAGACAACCTTCTATCAGTAGTTTTTACAATTGATACATTCTCAAGATTTTATAAAATGAAAAAATTAGATATTATAATTTTTTCTTCTATTGCTGGAAAAAAAATATTGACAGATGCTCCTATAGAATATTCTGTTTCTAAAAGTGCTTTAAATTTTTATGGTAAATTTATTTCTAAAAAATTTTCAAAAAATCAAGTAAGAATAAATATAATCTCTCCAGGAAATATTTTGTTAAAAGATAATAATTGGTTTTGGAGATTAAAAAAAAATAAACAGAAAACTCTCAATTATATTAATAAAAATGTGCCGACTAAAAAATTTTGCGATCCTAATTCAATTTTTAATTTAATAAAAATTATCTTAGATAAAAAATCAAATTTTTTAGGTTCCAATATAACTATGGACGGAGGACAATCTATATGAGGGAAGAAGTTGTTATAAGTGGTGGCAATGGTTTTTTAGGTTCTTATTTAACAAAGGCTCTTTCTAGAACCTACAAAGTTTACTGTTTAGATATAAATCTTAAAAATTCTGTCAAAAATAAATACATAGTTAATGTTAAGTGTGACATCACAAATCCAAGTGAATTAAAAGAAAAACTTGGCTTTATAAAGAAAAGGAAAGGTATAATTCATTTGATCAATAATGCTGCTATAGATTCAGTTCCAAAAGATCTAAATTCTTATAAGCATATTAAACTGGATCTTATCAAACATTTGGCTGTAAGTCTGCATGGATCTCAAAATTTGATTGAGTTTTTTGCAAAAAAAATGTGCGCTAATAAATATGGTTCAATAATTAATGTTGGATCAGATCTCTCAGTTATTGCACCTAATCAAGAAGTTTACTCAGGAGTTTATAAAAATTTCAAAAAATCAATGGATTACAGTGTAATTAAACATGGGATGATTGGTCTAAATAAATATTTTGCAGCTTTATACGCCAAAAATAATATTAGAGTAAATATGGTATCTCCAGCTCCTATAAAAAATAAACAAAAAAAAAAATTAATTTTAAATTTAAAAAAGATTATACCGATGAAAAAGTTAGCAGAAAGAGAAGATGTATTTGAAATGATCTATTTTTTACTCTCAAAAAAATCAAAATTTATAACTGGTCAAAATATTTTGATTGATGGCGGAAGAAGTATAATTTAAGTGAAAAAGAAAATTGCAATTATTGTTCAGGCTCGGTTTGGATCTAAGAGACTTCCAAGTAAGATTTCAAAAAAATTAAAAGGTAAATCTTTGTTATTTAGAATTGTTCAAAGGTTAACAAAATCGAAGTTAGCAGACAAAATAATTGTTGTGATGCCTAATAAAAAAAGAGAGAGAAGTATATCAAAATCAATAACTTTTAAGAAAGTAAAATTTTTTTTTGGTCCAGAAAAAAATGTTTTAAAAAGATACTACCTTGCTTGTGTTAAATATAATATCGATACAATTGTAAGATTTCCAGGGGACAATGCTATTCCAGATCCAGAGGAGATAGATAGAATAATTTCTTTTTATTGTAAATTTAATAAACCTTTTTTTGCGAGTAATATACAGAGTTTCTATAATAATAATTATCCAGATGGTATCGGAGCAGAAGTTTTTAGTTTTAAACATTTGAATGAATTAATTAAAAAAAAGTTATCAAGTAAAAAAAAAGAACATGTACATCTTAATTTTTTTAATTATAAAAAAGAAAAGGTCATAAATTCAAGATGGTGTAAGGTTAGGACTATTAGATGTCCTCGAAAAAAATCATTTAAAAATGTAAGACTTGATATTAATTATAATAAAGACTATCAATTTATAAAAAATATATATGATAATTTATATTCTGATAAAAAAATGTTTACAACACAAGAAGTATTTAAATTTTTAAAATTGAAAAAGGAAAATGAAAAGAAAAGTTTTTTTTAATGGCAGCTTCGTTGATGAAGATAAAGCTAAATTATCTATATATGACTCTTCTTTGATGTTTGGTGATATGGTTTTTGAGATGACTCGATCCTTTAATCATAAACATTTTTTATTAGATGAACATATAGATAGATTATTTTTTGGTATAAAAATATTAGAAATACCCTTCAAATATTCCAAAAAAAACGTTTTAGATTTCTGTCATGAAACTACAAAGGTGAACCAAAAAATGTTTTCAAAAAAAGACGAACATAGATTAATGATAGATGTAACGAGAGGTGTATTAGATATTTATAAGCCTGTAATAAATAACTATAAAGGTTCAAATTTAATTATTGCAGATTTTCCTCTAAGATGGACAGTATCAGGAATGGGGAAACTTTTTAAATCTGGTATAAATGCAGTTATTACATCTCAAAGAGCAATCCCATCTAGATATTTAGATCCAAAAATAAAAAACAGAAGTAGATTATTTTATCTAATGGCAAATATTGAAGCCTCGAATATGAGAGGAAATAATAATTGGGCACTTTTACTAGATGAATTTGGAAATATTTCAGAAGGATCGGGTGATAATTTCTTTATTATTAAAGATAATACAATTATATCACCTTTGGGTAGAGATATTTTAAGAGGAGTTTCTAGAAAATATGTTCTTGAAACTTTAGCTCCTGAATTAGATTATGATGTTGCGGAAAAAAATATTGAACCATATGATGTTTATACTGCTGATGAAGCCTTTATGACTGGCACACCTTTTTGTATGCTTCCAGTAACTTCGTTAAACTTTAAAAAAGTTGGTGACGGTAAAGTTGGAAAAAATTTTAAAAATATTCTTCAAAAATGGTCAGAAAATGTTGATATAAATATAAAAGACCAGATTGTTAACTGGGACAAAAATTCAAAAATAACTAAAAAGACTTCGCCTTATTACTTTAAAAAAAAATAATATGAAAAAAGTATTTATAATTGCTGAAATAGGAATAAATCATAATGGAGATCTTGCTGTAGCAAAAAAACTAATTGATATGGCTATTAGATGTAAATGTGATGCGGTTAAATTTCAAAAAAGGTCTATAGAAATAGTTTATAAAGAAGAAGAACTGAACTCTTTTAGAGAAAGCCCATGGGGAAAAACTTTTCGAGAGCAAAAAGAAGGTTTGGAATTTTCAAAAGATGAATATGATGAAATAGATAAATATTGCAAAGCTAAAAAGATTGAGTGGTTTGCATCTGCATGGGATATTCAAAGTTTAGAGTTTTTAGATGATTACAATTTAAACTATAACAAAGTAGCTTCAGCCATGCTTACTCATGCAAGTTTTCTTGAAGAAATTGCATCAAGAGGAAAATATACTTTTATTTCTACTGGAATGAGTAACTACGAAATAATAGACAAAGCGGTAAGTATTTTTAAAAGTAAAAAATGTCCATTTGAACTCATGCATTCAGTATCTGTTTATCCTTGTCCAGAAGAAATACTTAACTTACACTTGATAAAAAAAATAGCAGATAGGTATAAATGTAAGGTTGGTTATAGCGGTCATGAACCCTCGTTGTCTCCTAGTATTTTTGCAGTAGCTTTAAATGCAACCTCAATTGAAAGGCATATTACACTAGACAGATCGATGTATGGGTCTGATCAAGCTGCATCCATTGAAGAATCTGGATTAAGGGAGCTTGTATCAATCGTGAAAAAATTTCCACATATCTATGGAAATGCAGAAAAAAATTTTATGGAAGGTGAAAAAAAAGTTGCCAAAAAACTTAGGTATTGGGAACAATGATGACCGAGGTTGAAATACCCATATTTTTTTTAAAATAAATTTTAATTTTATAATAAAAATTTTTAAACTTATGGATTCTTTTATTGAAATTTTTATTTGAATATATTGAATAATTTTTTAACTTTATTTTTTTTCCATAAATAGAGTGGATAGTTACAAAAGCTGTGGAGTTAAAACCTATAATTTTATTAGGTAGAAATTTTTCGAAAACTAAAAAAGTTTCAATATTCTTTTTTGTTTTCAAAATTTTAAATCCATAATTGGAGTAATTTTCATACTTTTCTTTTGGATGTGGAAGATAAAGAATTTTTTGCTTTGCATTTTTTTTTTCTACTTCTTTTAAAATGTAAATATAATCCTGCAAAGTCATCAGATTTTTTTCTACATCTGCGGATCCAAGTAAAATTATATATTTTTTTGTATATTGTTTTTTTATAAACGATTTTAAATAAGAAAAGTTGTTAAATTTTATTTTTTTATGACTAAAAATATTTTTTTTGAAAATACTAAAAATCTCAAGTTTTTTTCTATCTAAATTAAAGAGACTTTTAAAATTCAAAGAGTTTGTACCATCATCTATCATTATTACTTTATTTGACAAATTATATAATTCTGAAGATATATAGCTATTATAGTCTCCAATAACTAATTTTTTATATTTTTTTATCATTCCTCTGAAATTAATAATTTTTAAAAAAATTCCAGGTGAAATATTATTTTTAAGTTTAAAGATTTGAGTATCTTTAAATTTTAAAAGATTTGCTAAATGTAAAATTTTTTCGTGCTCTTTACCTTTTGGTGAAAAACCAATAAGTATTTTTTTTCTTTTAATGATTTTA
>MDSZ01199909.1_pt1 | contig 10918 bp, 7 predicted proteins | sample 811201 | NCBI WGS metagenome assembly MDSZ01 (sample SAMN05326647, study PRJNA326480) | marine metagenome | isolation source: seawater | place: Indian Ocean: North | collected 2010 | reverse complement strand
TCCAGCATTAGGAACAGCAACATAATCCCCATTTTTGTATCCAATAACTTGTACAATAGGAGTACCTTCTTCTCTAGCCATCGCAACCTCAGCCAACACTCCCGAGGCCCGATGGGTCTTGGGGCCGACCATAACGAGAACAATATCGGATCGTTTAATCGCCGATCGAGCCTTATCCTTCCACGAACGCTCTGGAGCTGCCTCTTTCAAACTGTGATCAATAACGTTAAAGGGCGAGTCAGGGTTCTTTGCTTGCTGAATAATGAAATCCTTCAAAACGCGGTCTTCATCAAAATCGAAGCTCACGAATACTCTCTTTTTAGCTATCATTACTGTGCCTCCAAACACATTTTTTCCTAACAAATAGAACGCGCCACTAATCAGCGCTGAACCCAATCCCGGAGCTATAAGTTGGCTTAAGAATGCAGCGGTTCCAAAAACTGCTGTGCTCCTCCACGCCTCATGGAAGCGATGATGCCTACAGTATTTATCCCCTTCGGCACACAAGATTGAACAGCGAGCTCCATCTCGCTTAGTGCCCGCGCACATGGTCATATCTATTTTTTCTCTTTGCGCACACCTTTAAATGGTGTTTTGTCTGTCGTTTTGACATCCATAAAGCGACCAGTATCAGAATCACGCTTAACCCAATGGCCACTATGAGTCTGAGTCTGAGAGCGATCACGAACCGCACCATTACGGTGACCATCGCCTTTAGGTGGATTTGTTGCCATGCCACTTCTCCTTAAATAAAGCAGTTTAACCAGAGATTATTAAAAATGGGTGTTCTTCACCCACAAATGCACTTTACACACTAAATCTGATTAAAACAACCAGTTTAATCAGAAAATTGTGGGCCTGAGTAAAGAAACTCTATCCCTCCCGTAAGCGAAGATGCCTCAGACCTCATTATAAGCCCTTCATTACTAAGCTTTTTTAGCCTGGTACTGGCATTCTGGACAGAGATTCCGAGAGCCTTGGCCACACTGGCTGTGCTGACCCCCCTCTGGCTTAGAACAAAGTCCAGTAGCTCCCTTGTGGACGCCTTTGCATCTGGCCCTATGACCCGCGTCTCACTATTCGTTATGAGTATCAAAGATTGCTGTTTCGCGGTTGCGGCATAATCCCAGTTGTCGATGAGATCCGGCGAGTTCACGTGAGTGATGTAAAACCACCTTTCCCCGCGCAGCTGTTTTGCGAGGGCGATAACGCTCTCTCTTGGAAAAGAGGAATCTGTAGCCACAATACCTTCAAGCGAGATTTCAAAAGACTTTCTGCCAGGATTCTCGTCCACAACACGTTGCAGCTGTTTAAATACCTCACGGCCTATAACATTCCCGAACGGATGGTCGTTATTATCAGTGAGTTCGAGGAGCTTAACTAACATAGACTTCTGCTTAACAGGTTTAATTTAAGGAGATCATACTAATGTTAGTCCAAATAAAAATCAAAGCAAACTTGTGTTCCGTCTATCCTGCAAAGACTCTTTTTCTCGCTTATGTCGGCTAGTTCTCCATCTTTGTATTGAATCTTCAACTCAAAAGTCGGCTGACGAACAACAACGATAGCATCGTATTTTGCGGCATGACTCTGCGTACTTCTGAGCCCAAGCCCCCTCGCATCCCCATCTGGGCTAGAACCAAATCGACTTAACCCGCCTTGGGTTAATGCTCGTGATATTAAAAAGATATCTGTATCAACGCTACCTTCTTCAAGTTGCTCAAAAAGATCTGGGTAGTGCTGACTCAGAGTACGCTTTAACGTCGAAGCAATGCCCAACCCTCCATCGGAAATAACCGTCTGGATATGGCGTCGCTTACCACCATAAAGTTGCAATGCGACAAAGCCCGGCATAGGTGTTTCGCTGTGTTCTTGCACGTTACCAATTAACTCTGAAAAGATTGTAAAAGCCGATTGGTAATAGGCATCGCCTGCGTGATGCGAAAAGCGCTTTGTAAGATTCTTAGGGAGCGAATAATCAAAATTTTTCAAATCTATTGAAGCAATTTCAACCAGGTTATCACTGTTCCCAAGGTACTGTTTCGCTTTGGAGTCCACAGGTCTTTCGGGCAATACCATAACTCCGGGATGCAAGTAATCGAAGAACCCCAGCCTATCGAGGTAGTGCATTGTGCTTGGACATCTACTGAAATCCAATTCAATAGATTTGCCAACATAGGAAGCTTGGTTTGCCAATGCAATCACTCGCGCGCCCGCAATTAGCAAGATTTTACAGTTTTCTGGAAAACGTATGACGCACTTGTTTGCCGGTGCCCCTAACAGACATCCCGCAGCCGACAAGCTATCTTCAAAATCAACCTCGCTAACCCAGGTCGACTGTGTCGCCAGCTCCAAAACATAATCTTCGTCAGACAAATACCATCTCCAGCCTTCCTGCCTCAGCCCTTCTGAATTGGCATAAAGATACTTGTTGAGTGCAGACTTATCGCTAACACCTAACGCTTTAGCAATCTGTTTACCTGTCAGGCCAGGAGACTCCCGAAGGACATTTTTAATTTGTTGCTTATCAAACATTACTCGATCAAATCCTTTGACTCGCCGTGTTTCATAATGTCGTAAACCAAGCTAAAGAACGTAGCCATATTTTGAGGATCTTTCAGCAGGACTCTCGCCAAGTCGTTATGCGACTTCATTGCATCAACCGTTGCCGCTCTGACAACCTGTGGCAAATCACCCTGAAGCGCCTGCTCTTTTGTATTGTTTTCAACCTGCTCGTTGACTCGTTCATTTTGCTTCGCAATATCAACTATTTGCGAAGTAAAATGACGCTGCCCAAGATCGTCTGATATTTCGCCAAACAATTCATTCATTCTTGCGATGATCTGACTGATAAACTCTTTCTCTCGATCGCTAGGCTCAGCCTCATTTGGGCCAATAGGCTTTAAGGCGTATTTAGCACCTTCTTCTTTGACTTCCTTTGCGCCACGTATCTGAAAATTAGCAAGCACCAAACCAGTTAAATCAATCTGCTCAGGGGAGATACCCTTCAAACGTTTGCTGTAAAGCTTTGCGAAAGCAGCAAAATTCTCCAGTTCTGCGTCACCTAACTCAACCAACTGAGCTATATAGTTATAAGTTCGAACAAAGCGAGCAAGATCAGTTTTAAAGCGCATTAAGGCCTCTCGCTCTGCGGCAAATTCACTGCGTTGCTTTTCAGCATACTCCTGCGCTTTCTTATCTCCTTGAGTAACGGCTTTGTCGATGGCAGCATCCCATTTTTCAATAGCATCAGTTAGGATTTTCAGTTTGCTATTGAAAATATCGGTCGGGCGCTGGGTGGCGCTGTATAGTTTCTTGTGGAGGCTTTCGTCGCTCTCTTTACCAAGCACAGCTTTGCCGCGCGCTTGTTTGAACGCTTCGAGATCCGCATGCACGTAAATGCCAACAGCATCGAGAATATCTTTCATGTCGTAAATGACATTCACGTCCTGTATTGACTCCAACTCCGCCCCATCATCGTACTGCTTAAAGGCATCCAGAATGGTTTTCGGATCATTAACGAAGTCGATAACATAGGTTTCATCTTTGCCGGGATACGTTCGATTAAGACGAGATAGCGTCTGAACAGCCTCCACTCCGCTGACTTTCTTATCGAGGTACATGGCAACCAGTTTCGGCTGATTGAAACCTGTCTGAAACTTGTTGGCTACAATCATCACCTGGTATTCACTGCGCTCAAACTCATTACGCAAATCACCAGATGCGTCCGGATTCAAATTGTATTCTGTGTATTCCTTTTCGATGTCTATACCCAGCGACTCTTTCTCGTCATCATCGCCAAGGGTTTTTCCTTCAACCTTTCCCGAGAAGGCGACCAACGCCTTGATGTGCTCTAGATTGTGCTTCTTGATGTATTTATCGAAGGCCAGTTTGTATTTAACCGCCTGGGGACGACCGCTGGTGACCACCATGGCCTTCGCCTCACCATTCAGCAGTCCGGCAATGTTTTTGCTGAAATGGTCGATAATGAACTCTACCTTCTGCGACACAATCGTCGGGTGAAGCGACTTCCAGCGAGCCAGGGCGCGGCGTGCAAACTTTTTGTCGACACGCTTATCGTTTAACCCCTGGTCGCCAACGCGCAATGCCTGCTCGTAAGGCGTGTAGTTCCGCAGCACATCCAGAATAAATCCTTCTTCGATGGCCTGTCGTTGTGTATAACGGTGAAACGAAACAGGTTTGTTATCATCTGATACCGGCAACTCTGGGTTCTCCGGTCGACCAAATAGTGTAAAGGTGCTGTGTTTAGGTGTGGCGGTAAAGGCAAAATGGCTGACGTTAGTCGGACGCACTCGCGATTTCTGAATTTCCAACAGCACATCCTCAATGGTCATCTCATCGAGTTTATCTTTGGCGTCCAGCGACAGAGCAGCTCGCAAGCCTTGAGCTGTCGAACCCGTTTGCGAGGTATGGGCCTCGTCAATGATGACGGCAAAGTTGCGGTCCTTTAATGAACGTTCCGTAATGATAGCTTCCATAGCAAAGGGGAAGGTCTGGATCGTTACGACGATAATCGGCACCCCTTGCTTCAACGCCTCTGCCAAGCGGTTCGATTTGGATTTGCCACCGCGCTGGTTCGCCTCAATGGTTTCGATCAACCCAAACTGGTGATCAAGCTGTTTTACGGCATCCTGCAACTGCGCATCCAGAACGGTTCTATCGGTCACGATGATTACAGAATTGAAGTACGCCTTCCCATCCGGATAGCGCAACTTAATCAGATCATGTGCTGTCCAGGCGATGGTACTGGTTTTGCCTGAGCCCGCAGAGTGCTCACACAGATATTGATGGCCAGCCCCCAGCTTACAGGCGTCGTCGATCATCCTGTTCACCGCGTCAAACTGGTGATAACGAGGGAAGATAAGCGTCTCTGCTTTGTAAGGCATCCCGAGCTTGTCTACTTTCTCTTTGGTTTCCACATACACAAAGCTATGAAAAATTCGCAACCAGGCATCGCGTTGACATATCTCTTCCCAAAAATAAGCAACGGGGTATTCACCGTCATCACGGGGTTTATTCCCGGCGTGACCATCATTACCTTTGTTAAACGGCAGGAAAAAGCTCTTGTCGCCCTTCAGCTCTGTACACATGGCTATTTCGCTGTCACTCATAGCAAAGTGGACCACGGCTCCGCGCTTAAAGGTGAGTAACGGCTCTTTTCGGTTGGTTTTCGGGTCTACCGGCAGGCGGTCTTGTTTGTACTGCAAAATGGCATCATCAATGGCCTGCGTGAAATCGGTTTTCAGCTCCACCGTAGCTACCGGCAAACCGTTGATGAACAAGCCCAGATCGATGGCCCATTCTCGAGTCGGGCAATACTTAAGCTGCCGTACAACCCGCAGAATATTGTTCTGATATTTCTCAACTTCTTTGTTATTACGGCTATCTTCTGGGGCTGCCTGGCTCATGGCAATATTGCCACAACCGGCCATATCAAAGCCCTCGCGAAGTACTTTCATAGTACCGCCTGTTTTGGCGGAAAGCGCCTTTTCCAACCGATCCAAAATGGCCTTTTCAACATCGCCTCCATTGAGGCGTGTCAGCTTTTCCCAGGTCTGCGGTTGCGAATCCTTAACCCAACCCACCACGTCTTCAGGGTATAGCGCCCGCACTGGGTCATAGTGGCTATTGTGGCCTTCTACCCAGCCACTCTCGACCAGCTTTTTAACCACATAGGATTCAAGATGTACTTCGTGATGAGCGGCCATGTGCATTCCCTGTTATTTCTTATTTGCAAATCAACTGTTCAAATCGTGGTGCCAAATGCGCTCGCAAATAGCCCGATACAAGTGTTGCCGGGTATCGACATCCTGCTTCTTAAATGCCTCATGTGGCTTGAATGGCAAATTCAATTCACTCTGCAAGCGGGTAAAGTTAGGGTTGTTCTCATAGGCCAGTGGGCAGAGCGATTTCACCAGCAGGTTCTCTTTGATGTAATGCGGGTGCTTTTGCTCATACGGTAAGTCGCCGTAGGACTGGTTCGTTCCTCGTGGCAACAACACCAGATCCCCCAAACGATTCCGATAGCTGTTGAATTCATGCTCCTGATCAAACTCATCCTGATGCCGGGAAAACTTATCAGCCCAAATATGCTCCACCTCAAAGGGTTTTCCCTTCTCAGGCTGGTAGTAGGTAGCAAAACTTGTGCTCATGCCAGCCTGATGCTCAACCCAGGCCGTCATACGAGACAGCAGAAACTTCACGAAACGGTAGTTCTGGCCATGCAGGCGGAACTCATCCACACCTTCGAATGATTCCTGCATTTCGACCAGCTTTTTCGATAGCACCTGCGTAAGATCATCCAGACTCTTGCCGCGAATCTCCTTCACTAGGCTATACATGGTGTAACGGATGGAGCTGGCCGAGAATTTGCGGAAGTTGACTGAGCGACGCACCACAAAGGTTTCAATATAACGGGCAACGGTATTGATCTTGGCGACAACCATGTCATCGGTGTCATCCACATTCAGCGGTGCCAGCATCAACGGGAAGCTCAATGTGGGCGCAATCCCCCAACAATGAATGTAATACACATGCTCTAGCCGCGCATTAAGAACTTTCTCTGCTTTGAGTATGAGCATATAGGCTTTAAGGAAGAACTGAAATTCGTGCTGAATAAACTGCTCGAAGCTTGTGCCGCTTTCGGGATCTAAATCCACTTTGTTCAGGTTGTCGCGGACCCAGCTATGAAAGCGGGTACCGATCTTTTCAAAGTCTTCGTTTTTAGAGCCCGCTTTACCAGGGCGAATAGTGTCAGCATATTGCGCCCGCAGCCAGGATTGAAAGAAGCGTTGATCTTCGTCCTTTTCGAAGGCCTTTAACTCCATCATGGCCTTTTTCCAAAGATCATTCGCCTTCTGGCGTTTATCGGCATGATCAAAGCGCGACAGGATAAAGCCCTTGAGCATCTCCGACGGCGTCAGGTTCAGGCCACGGTCGTTCATGGTCTCGAAAATGGTGTAAGCGTTCTCATCTGAATAGGCGATGATCTCCACCATGATCACGTTGTATTTGAGCCAATCGATAAAGAATGGAAACGCATCACTCTTTAGCTCTTCCGGAAACGCCTCAACAATATCCTGATAGCGATCGGCCATATTCGCTGTGGATTCATCATCGGTTTCCGCTGGGCTGTAACTTCCATGGCTGAACAAGGCTTCCAAGCAAGGAATACGTTCTTCTACGGTGATATTGAACGACTTACTGCCCCTCAGCTCGGAGAAAATCATCGGCTCGATTTTTTCTTTGTACTCAAGTTCCTTTTGCAAGTTATGCAAGTAAATCAGAAACAGGGTCAGCGAAGTTAATCGCTGCTGACCATCGATAATGCTGCGCTTGCCATCCTTGCTGCTGACTACAAAGGGACCGAGATAGTAGTTATTGTAATTCTCACCCTGTTCGCGCTTGTCTCCGGGTGCATATTCATTGAGGAAGGCGGAGGTCAAGTCCGTCACCAACTCCTCAATATGCTTTTCACCCCAGCTGTATTCACGCTGGAAATAGTCAACCGTGTACTTTTGCTCGTTAAGCACATCAAACAGATTGCGGTGCCGCGCTTCGATTTTGTTTTCCAGCTTGCTCACTCGACCTCCATCTCGTAGCTTCTCAAATCAACGGCTCCCACTACGCTGTTATATACTAATGTAGTCCCAAGCTCTCTTAGGTGCTTTTCAAATTTCTTTATGGCTTCTAGAATCTTTCTTTCTTCTTCAATAAATTTTGAAATTTCCTGCTGCAGCCTCATAGATGGAACAGGAATCTTCGCCTTCATAAGTCCATTAATATTTAGAGGTCTATTTCTGCCGGCAGATCCCCGAGAATGTTCATTCAAGAGAAAGTCGCCTTCCCTTGTCGTTAAATAGGCCCATAGATAGCTTGTTTCTAGAACTCCTTCCATACCTCTTAGAATCGGGTACCTGTGACTAGCAACGCACCCTGAATTTTCAGAACCGACTAAAGCCGCGGCTCCTTCCCATGCAAATTGACCGCTTAGAATCAAGTCCCCAGGTTGGATGTAAAAAAAATGAGAATCTCCCAAATGCCTTCCCAATGTTGGAACTTTACGAAAAATACCTCGCCCTCTATTGTATAGGCCTATAGGGATGTACTCGGTAGATTCGGAGTATGATATCGGACGTTTCTTTTGAGATGCACAATAACCTAAACGCATCATTTTGGTTTCATTGTGTCGCACGGATGCATCCACTAAGGCACATCTCTTCTCTTTCAATAAAACTAAAAAGTCCTTTTTAGCCTCAATCAGATAGTTTATCTCTTCTAATTTTTTATCTAAAAATCTTTCTATTTGTTCTTGTTCCTGAGTTGATGGAATTATAATCGGGAGCCTTTTAAGCTCACTAAATTTTAAGGATTGCCGCATCCCACTACCAAGGTTGTAAAATACTTTTGCTTCGTCATACGCTCTCATCAAATAGTGAAAATATTTAGGCCTAATTTTCTTTGGTGTAACTGCAATATATGCGGACGTAATAATTCCTCGTTCAACACAGATTGCTGAGCGCAAACTACGTTTATCATTCTGTAAATCTGTTAATCGAAAAACAATGTCATTTTCATTTACTACCTGATATGTCTCGAATGATTCCGGCAACAATCCCCCAAGAGTTTCAATATCTTTTCGGACAATCTTTCCGAAACTAAGAGAAAGGAGGTTGTCCTCCACCATACCCTTATTAGAAATCCTTGACTCTGAACCTACTGAAAATAATGGCAATACATCCCAAGATGCGGGGATATTACATATCCACTCAATTGATGATTTTTTATAAGCTGGGTAACCTATCATTGTTTTACAACCTCTTTGAGTAGAGATCGAATTCTTGATTCACAAGCTCCTAAATCCATATTGATTTCATGCAAGTCCCGCGGCGGAACGTATTGATAGAAGTAGCGGTTAAAGTTGATCTCATAGCCGACAATGCCCACTTCACCGTCTTTACTGTCGCGCAAGCTGTAGTCGATAAACGCATCGGGCACATGGGGTAGCACTTCCGTTTTAAAGTAGTCTTCTACCGAGGTGCCAAAGGGCACGCTTTCGGTATCGTTCAGCGATGTATCAGGGATTACCTGACCTTTGTCGTCCAGCACTGGCTCGGCGTCTTCATCTCGCTCCATAAACGCAGCAATAAAGGCATTAGCCAGTGCTTTGGTGGTTTTGCCAAACCCTTGCTCTTTGTTCTTGGCCTTTACAATCTCAAAAGCCCAGGTGTACTCCAGCTCACCGCCATTTGGTTGTGAGATCAGTTCTCTGAAATAGTCAATCCAAGAGGTTTGCTGGGCTTCATCGAGCTTTTCAAACGCTTTCTGCTCAAACAGGGTTTTGATTTTGGCTTTGGTGATGACCAGTTTGGCTTTGAGCGGGCGCTTGATGGCGACCTTTCGGTAGGCAAAATCTGTGGTTTTGAAGATTTTGCTGCGCTCGGTTTCGGTAAAATCGGCGTATTCGCGCACCACATCGTCGATTTGTTCATCACTTAAGAATCGACGCTTGGTACCTTCGGATTTACGCATGGCCGACCAGGTGTCGCTGAGGTTAATCAGCTGCACTTTGCCCTTTCGGCGTTTTTCTTTGTGGTTGGACAGAATCCACACATAGGTGCCAATGCCGGTGTTAAAGAACATGTCAGTTGGCAAGGCCACAATGGCTTCTACCAAGTCCTGTTCCAGCAACCAGCGGCGAATTTCGCTTTCGCCGGAGCCTGCATCACCGGTAAACAGCGGCGAACCCGACAGTACGATACCGACTCGGCCACCGCCATTTTCCGGACGCTCCATTTTGCTGACCAGATGCATCAGGAACAACATAGAACCGTCGCTGACGCGGGGTAATCCCGGCCCAAAGCGCCCTGCGCAACCCAGTTCTTTGTGTTCTTTTTCAACGGCAGGTTTGTCTTTCTCCCACTTGATACCAAAGGGGGGATTCGCCAGGCCATAGTGGAAGCGCTTATCGCGGTGCAGATCGTTAGAGAGTGTGCTGCCCTGGGCGATATTTTCAGATTTGTAGCCACGGATCAGCATGGCGGTGAGCGCCATAGCGTGAGTTTTCGGGTCCAGCTCCTGACCAAAGGGGACAATGGTTGCGGTAGAGCCCATTTGATTGATTTGGTCGATGGCATCACTGATAAAGCCCAAAAGACCGCAGGCTGGATCATATACGGTGCGGATAACTCCCTTTTCCGAAAATACCGCTTCATCGGGTGCCAGTACCAATTTGGTGGCCAGGCGAACCACGTCTTTCGGGGTCATGAATTCCCCCGCCTTTTCGTTGATGCTGGCGGCGAACTGGCGGATCAGATCTTCGTAGGCATTGGACATTACACGGTCGGAGACCACCTCCGGGTGCAGGTCGATGGCGGCAAACTGGCGCGTCATTCGGTAAAGCAAGCGTGCCTTATCTAGCTCGTGGATGGTGTTGATAAAGCCAAACTCTTCAAAGATCACCCGCACATTGGCGCTGAACTTACTGATGTAGTCTTCTAGGTTAGCGCGGGTGTTGGTGCCGCCCAGGGTATCCAGGGTGTATTGGCTGATGTTGTAAAACGGCAAGCCAGAGAACGACGGCAGGATCAGGTCCAGATCAATACCGGAATCTTTTTCGTTTTCGTACTCTTTCAGCACTGCTTCCTTAGTGGGTTCCAGCACGCACTCGAGGCGGCGCAGAAGCAGCAAAGGAATGATGATACGGGCGAAATCCGTGTGTTTGAAATCCCCCCACAGGTCGTCGGCGACTTTCCAGATGAAGTTTGAGAGGGTTGAGCTGTCGCTGGTTCTTACTTCTTGCATTGATGGATTCCAATTCTTGATATTGTTGGCTTAGAGGAGGTCGGTATTCAGACCTGCTGATTTCAAGCGCTGGGTGAGATTCCGCATTTTGCTG
>MDSZ01161879.1_pt1 | contig 10918 bp, 11 predicted proteins | sample 811201 | NCBI WGS metagenome assembly MDSZ01 (sample SAMN05326647, study PRJNA326480) | marine metagenome | isolation source: seawater | place: Indian Ocean: North | collected 2010 | reverse complement strand
GTGGCTCTCATTAATTGAATGTAATCAATAACAACCATATCAAGACCATACAATCGTTTAATTCTTCTTGCTCGGTTGCTTAATGCTGCAATTGTAATTGCTGGAGTTTCATCAATATACAAAGGGAGTTCAGAAATATCTTTAGATGTCTCAATGAATTTATCAAATTGTTCATCTGATATTTTGCCTCTTCTTATATCATTTGATTTAATTCTTGATTGCTCAGCTAAAATTCGTGTTGAGAGTTGTTCAGATGACATTTCTAGTGAGAAAAAAGCAATAGAACTTCTTTCCCCGTTTTCTTGAATTTTTTTTGCAGCATTAAATGCTATATTGGTTGCCAATGCTGTCTTACCCATAGAGGGTCGTCCAGCAATGATCACCAGATCTGATTTATGCAGACCTCCTAGCTTATCATCTAAGTCTCTTAATCCAGTTGGAACTCCAACTATTCCCTCCTCATTTTTAAAAGCATTGGAAGCCATTTCTATAGTCTGTCTCATGGCTTCATCAAATTTAATCAATGAAGAGCCAAATGATCCTTTTTCTGCTAAATCAAAAAGAGATTTTTCATAATTTTCTATAATTTTTTGACCATCAGTTTCTAAATCACTTAACTTTGCTTGATCTATAATATCCCCAGATATTTTTATAAGCTCTCTTTTAACAAATAAATCAAAAATTAATTTTGAATATTCAATTGCTTGTCGAGAAGAAGTAGAAAATTTTGTGATTTTCACTAAATACTCTGGGATATTTAGTTCATCCTTTTCTTTTTCAAAGTAATTTTTTAAAGTTATTGGATTAGCTAAAAGACCACCGTAAATTAATTTTTCAAGAGCTTCAAAAATTTTTTTATGAACTGGATCGTAAAAATTTTTGCTAGATATAATTAAGCTTACATCATCAAAAATTTCATTTGTTAAAAGAATTGATCCAATAACTGATTGTTCTGCTTCAATATTGTTAGGAAGTTCTTCACTCTTATTTTTAATAATATTTAAAGATTGGGACATAGCATATATTATTTTTGTTTATACTAAATAACAAAGAAAATAATATGTTGGGGAAAAATATGTATAATTAATTAGTTTCTTCCTGAGCTTCTACTTTAATTCTAATTTTAGATTGCACATCGGTATGAAGATTCAAAATAATATCAAAAGTTCCCAGGGCTTTAATTTCTTTAGTAGGTTGTATCATCGATGGGTTAACATTTAAATTTTCAATTTCTTTTAAGATTTTCGAAATTTCAGTTGGTTTCACAGATCCATACAATTCTTTATTCTCAGTAGATAGTTTTTTAATTACAAATTCTTTATTATTTAATTTTTCATCAATATTTTTTGCATTTTCTTTCTTATCCTGATCTTTTTTGTTGAGTTCAGTTTTTATTTTTTCAACTTCTTTAATATTTGCTTTGGACGCAAACAATGCTTTTTTTTGTGCAATTAAAAAGTTTCTCGCAAAACCTCTTTTAACATCAATTATTTCTCCAATTGAACCAACTTTTCTTACATTTTCCAAAAGTATGACTTTCATAATTATATTAAGGCCAAGTTTCTAGCTCTTTTAATTGATATGGATAAATCTCTCTGTTTTTTTTGACTAACAGAAGTAATTCTTGATGGTAGTATTTTACCATTTTCAGAAACATATCTTTTTAATAATTTTACATTTTTATAATCAACAATTGGAGCACCTTTACCTGTTAAGGGACACTTTTTTTTAAACTTATATTTTTGATTTTGAAATACACTTAACTTGGAAAAGTTATTTTGAGAATTTTTTTTCCTAACATTCTTTTTTTTCATAACTAGTTATTTTTTTATACTTTCATCTGTTTTTTTGAAATAGTCAGTCTCTAAGTCTAATTTTTTAACTTTAACAGTTAAGTACCTTAGTAAGTTTTTGTCTATTTTTTCATTTTTTTCTAATTCTTTTATAGTTTTACCATTTCCCTTTATTTTAAAATGGAGATAGTTTCCTTTTTTATTTTTTTTGATTAAATAAGAAAGATTCATTAATCCCCAACTCTCAAATTTTAATATGTCTCCTTCATTACTCTCTATGATTTTAGTATATTTATCTTCAAGTTGTTTAATCTGACTTGGCGATGTATCCTGTCTTGCTATTAATGTATGTTCGTAAAAGTTCATATAATTTTCTAGAAAAACTGACGATATACTATTATAAATTTTTAATTACAATACAAAAAAAACACTAATTTTATAAACATTTTTATGTTTTCAGTAATATTTCCAGGCCAGGGTTCGCAATTCGTAGGAATGGCAAAAGAGTTCTACGATAATTTTGAGTATGTGAGAGAATTTTTTTCAAAAGCAGATGATTTAATGAATAAAAAAATTAGTAAAATTATATTGGAAGGACCTAAAGATGATTTAGATTTAACAGAAAATACACAGCCTGCAATTTTTTTAGTTAGCTACTCAATTTTTAATGTTTTAAAAAAAGAGAGTGGCATTAATTTATTAGAAGCAAAATATTATGCAGGTCACTCTCTAGGAGAATATTCGGCATTATGCTGTTCTAATGCAATAGATTTTAATCAAACTATAAATCTCCTGAGATATAGAGGTAAAGCAATGCAAAATGCTACTCCAAAAGGAATGGGTGGTATGATTGCTATTCTTGGAGTTAAAATAGATGACATACATAAAATTTTGTCTGAAAATCAGAATAAATTTAAATGTTATGTAGCTAATGACAATTCTGTTGGTCAAATTGTAGTTAGTGGCAAAATAGATTCATTAGAGTCGTTAGGAATTGAATTGAAAAAAAGTAGTATAAAGTTTGTTAAGCTTCCAGTAAGTGCTCCTTTCCATTGTCCATTAATGCAAAAAGCAACGGAAGAAATGAAAGATAGAATTAATAATTCAAACTTTACTAACCCACTGGTAAAAATAGTTTCAAATGTTAACGCAAAGCCACAAAATAACTCAGTTGAAATAAAAAAACTTCTTATTGATCAAATTGAAAAACCTGTGAGATGGAGAGAGTCTGTAAGAAATATGATAGACAATGGTACTCATAAATTTATTGAAATTGGACCTGGAAAAGTTTTATCTGGATTAATCAAAAGAATTGATAGAAATATAAAGTTAATTCAGGTAAATAACTTATCTGATATTAAAAACATTAATAATGATTGATTTAAAAAATTTAAATATAATTTTAACTGGTGCAACAGGTATAATTGGAAATTCAATTTTAGAAAAATTGTATAAATATAATGCTAGAATAATAGCAACTGGCACGAATGAAGAAAAATTAGATATTATTCAAAAAAAATATAAAAATGTAAAAACTAAAAAATTTGATATATTAGATCATTCATCAATAGAAAAATTCATTGATGAATGTTATGCAAATTTTGAAAACAAAATAGACATATTAATAAATAATGCAGGAATCACGAAAGATAATTTAACTATAAGAATGAAGGACGATGAGTGGAATAAAGTTATTAATTTAAATCTAAGTTCAACTTTTTTTTTGAGTAAGAACGTAATAAAAAAAATGTTAAAAAATAAATCTGGAAAAATAATTAATGTCACTTCAATAGTTGGTCACACAGGAAATATCGGACAAGCTAATTACGCGGCATCTAAATCGGGTATTGTTGGGATGTCCAAAAGTTTAGCACTTGAATATGGGAAAAAAAATATAAAAGTTAACTGTATATCTCCCGGCTTTATAAAATCAGAAATGACTGATCAAATAAGTGAAAGTTTTAAACAAACATTAGAGGAAAAGATTTCACTTGCAAGACTAGGTATGCCTGAGGACGTTGCAAATGCAGTACTTTTTTTATCGTCAAATTTGTCAGATTATATTACTGGAGAAACCTTGCATGTAAATGGAGGCATGTATTTTTGTTGACAAAATAATATAAATAATTATTAAGAATTTTAACTAATAAGGAAAAAATGTCAGAAGATATTTCAAGTAAAGTAAAAAAAATAGTAGCTGATCACTTAGGTATAGATGAAACAAAAGTTACAGATGACTCAAGTTTTATTGATGACCTTGGCGCAGATAGTTTGGATACTGTTGAATTAGTAATGGCTTTTGAGGAAGAATTTGGTTCAGAAATTTCAGACAGCGATGCAGAAAAAATACTTACTGTTGGTGATGCTGTTAAGTTTATCGAAAATAAATCAAACTAAATTTTAAATTCAATGCCCAGCTCTAATAAAAGCGGGATGTATATTCTCTCATCACCATCAGGTGCTGGTAAAACCACTCTTGTAAAAAAAATTTCAAAAAACAGGGACTTTTTAGTTTCAGTTTCACACACCACAAGGGAACCTAGACCAAATGAAAAAAATGGAAAGGACTATTTTTTTACTTCAAAAAATTATTTTAGAAAACTAATTAAAAAAGGTGAATTTTTAGAATATGCAAAAGTCTTTAATAATTATTATGGATCTTCTAAAAATTTAGTTACTAAAAAACTTAAACAAGGAAAAAACATAGTCTTCGACATTGATTGGCAAGGAACAAGACAAATTAGAAATAAAAAATTAAAGTATAAATTATTAACAATATTTATTTTACCTCCCTCAAAAGAGGAACTTTTAAAAAGATTAGTTAAAAGAGAAAATAATAATATGAGAACTGTAAAAAAAAGAATGAGATACTTTAAGAAGGATTTATCTAAATGGAAAGAGTATGATTACGTTGTTATTAATGATGATTTAAAAAATTGTTACAATAAAATTATGCATGTTATAAAAAGAAAAAAAAGTATCTCATTTGATAAAAAATTTATAAGAAATCACGTAAAAAATCTTCTAAATTAAATCTTCATAAGATTGACAAATTTCAAAGTACTTTCTTTTTGAAATATTTTGGGGCCTTAAATTAAGATCAATATTTAATTTAAATGCTATTTCCTCAAAATTGCTAAATAATTGTCTCATAGGTTTTCTAATCATTTTACGTCTTTGATTAAAAAAAATATTAGTTATATGCTCAAGATGTTTTGCTTCTCTTATTTGATCAAATTTTTCTTTTGGTGTAAGTGTAATTAAGGTGCTCCATACCTTTGGTTTAGGATAAAAACATTTAGGATTAACGTCAATTATTTTTAATCTACTCATTTTCCATGCTGATAAAATTGATAATCTGCCATATTCTTTAGAATTTTCTTTTGCTAAAATTCTATCTGCAACTTCTTTTTGAAAAAGAAAAATAAATTTTTCAAATTTATTGAATAAATTATCAATCTTAATAAATGAGGTTAAAATTTTGGTTGAAATATTATAAGGCAAATTGCCAAATACTTTAATTGGTTGATCAAATTTAAAAATATTATAGCATTTTAAGATATCATCATTAATTATTTCAATCTTAGTATTAAACTTTTTCTTTAATTCTTTTGCCAAATTTTTATCTTTTTCAACAACTATCAATTTCATTGGGTTTTTATCTAGAATTCTTTCAGTAAGTTTTCCTGTTCCCGGACCTATCTCCAAGATTATATCTGTGTTTAATACATTACCACATTCAATTATTTTATTTATTATTTCTTTATCATTTAAAAAATTTTGACCTAAACTCTTTTTCGGCATAAAATTATTTAAGTTTATTTATAAATTCCATTGCGTAAAAAAAAGATGAAGGGTCTGATATATTTTTTCCTAGCATTGCATTATTTGGACCGTGATCTGGTGAAATTCTAATAAAAGGTAACCCTAAGGTAACATTAATTGCCTTAAATTTAAAAAGAGTTTTAATTGGAGTCAGGACTTGATCGTGATACATGCCTATAACAACATCAAATTTTTCTATATTTTTTTTTAAAAAAAATGTGTCAGCAGGATATGGTCCATCAATGTTAATGCCTCTTTTTTTTAAAGATTTAATACATGGTTTTAATATTTTATTTTCTTCACTGAAATTATCTACTGTTTCACAATGTGGATTTAAACCTAAAACAGCAAATTTTGCTGTTTTGTTTAGAATATTTTTATAAAAATTTTGAATAATAGTAACACTATTTATAATTTTTTTTCTATTTAAATTTTTAGTTACATCTTTAATTGGTATATGAGTTGTAATTGGAGAGACTGCTAATTTATTATTATAAATTAACATAACTTCTTTATTTGATTTAGTTTTTTCAGATAGGTATTCTGTGATACCTAAATATTTTTTCTTTAAAAAAGTTTTTTTAGAAATTGGACCATTTATTAAAATAGTATCAGATCCAGTGGTTTGAATAATATCTAAAGATTTTTTAAAGCTCTCTTTGATATATGAATTTGATTTGCTTGTAATTTCAGAAAAAATCTTATTATTAGAATATTTAATATCAATAACATTCAAATTATTTCTTTTGGAATATTCTAAATTTTTAATTTTATTTATCTTCAATTTAAAATTAAGTTTTATTAATTGTTTTTTAAGTAAGTTAAAATTACCAATAATTATGATTTTTCTTTTATTGAACTTTCTCTTTGAGAAATATTTACCAATTATTTCTGAGAATGTGCTGTACGGCTCTCCTAGTACAATTAATATATATTTAGTACTCATTTATCTGCGTATTTTGCTTTAATTTTTTGTAAAAAAGAAGTGAAAATTGATTTAGTTGTCTATTCTTTTCAAATTTTATTCTATCCTTAAGTTCTCTATCAATACTAACAACTTGCTTCATCTCTCTTTTTTTATTTATTTTTAATATTAAATAACCATTTGGGTGTTTGATCGGTTTAGTTATTTGGTTTTCTTTTAATTTTTTCAGAGCATTAACAAATTTTGCTGATAAAACTGTTTCTTTAACCCAGCCAATCTCTCCACCTTTGTTAGAACTATTTGAAATACTATATTTGGTAGCTGCTAATTTAAAATTATTTTTTATAATATATTCTTTAATTTCTTTGAATTTTTTTTCAAAAATTTCATTATTCTCAATTTCAAATACTATTTCTGATAGATAGTACTCATATTTTTTATCATTTGATATTTTGATGAGCAATTCCTCTTTTAATTTTTTTTCATTTATTTTTACAGATGAATTAAATTTTCTCAAAATTAACTCATTCCACAATCCTTCGTATTTAATTTTCTCTAGTATTTTATCATAAGTAATATTGTGATTTTTAATCAACTCTAAAAATTCTTTCTCATTTTTAACCCTCTTAAAAGCAAATAAATTTTTTTTGATCTCATCATCAAATGAGTCATTTTTAATATTTTTATAAACTTTATTTATTTCTTTTTTTTTAATAAATTCTCTAATTAATGAATTTTTTGATATTTTTAGTATTTCATCCTCAGTTAAATTTTTTAAATTTGGACGTAAAAAAATTAGATAATTTTTTTCATTTAAAATATCTATATTAGTAATAATTTCATTATCTACCTTGTATTTAATTTCAATTTTGGAATTTGCAGAATTAATTATTATAAATATTGAAAAGAAGTAAATAATTATTTTTAGTTTATTCATATTTTTAATTGCCTACTAAAGTGCCAACATTTGGAACAACCAGATCAGTAAAAGGTATTATTTTCAATAAGAAAGAAAGATTTTTACTAGGTTCAAGGCTACCATCTCTGTAGAAAGATTTATTATAATTAAAATATAATCCTATACAATCAGTTTCATGGGAATAAATTAAATCATAATATTCTGTAAAGTTGTTATTCAAATCTTTTGAAATTGCAAATTTTAACTTGTTTTCATTATCAAATTTAAATTCGCTTGTGTTTTTAATACTTTCCACATCTGGAAGATCGTTGTGTTCTGAGTAGTAAGAAATATTTGTAAAAAAATTATTTACATTTAAATCAATACCTAATTGATCTAGATTTGAGTACTCTAAATCCTTATCATATGAAAAAAAGTAATTAAATTTAGCATTACTATTTAATGTATAAACTAAGTTTCCAAAAATATCAGATCTTTTCTCGTTTAATTTTGATTTTGTTGGCATCCTATAGTCTTCATTTGATTTAATAACATTTGCTAAATTAAAATCTAATACATTGGATCCTAAATTTTTATTTCTTTTAAATTCCAGCCCTAAAGTGACCGATTCCCCTCCTTCAACTTGTGATGATGAACCAATTCGATTTATATCAAATACGCTATTATAATTTAATACCACATCTTTTGAAGATAGGTCATTATTGCCATTGGGGCTGTATCTAAAAGAAAGAATAGGTTTTAAGTAATGAGTATAATCATCTACTTTTTTTTGCAGTGGTAAGCTAGTATCTACTTTTATAATACCAAATAAATTATAATTAAAATTATCTTCAAATAAACTTGAGTTACTGCTGTAATTATTTGAATTTTTTAGCAATAAATCATAGTCTGTAACCAAACCATATGAACTAATAAACTCATTTGACGAAAATAAAAAATCATTAGTTACAACCGACTCCTTAACATTTGTATCATATAGTTTGTTATAACCGTAAGAATTAAATTTAAAATTACCATCATAATTTTTTGGTATTGCAATATCTCTTGTAAAATTAAAATCAGGTAAAATGTATTGATATCTATCGTTATTGTTTCTAGACAAATCTTCAAAAATTTTAAATGACGAAGTCAAACTAGCTTCACTAAAATTAAAATCTAAATCCAGATTTGACACTAAAAGACTATCGTTATCAATCAAATTGGAAGTTTCTATTAAATTGTGTGTTTTTAAAAAATTATCTCCTTTTACATTTTGAAAATTTAACTGAAAGTTTGTGAAATTATTTATTTTACCTGATTGATTATAAAATAAATGACCTTTTGTACCCGCATCTCCTATTAAAAAACTAAAGTCACTCAATATGTTTGAGTTTTGTAGGGCTTGTCTATATTCATTTTGAAGCAAAAAACTTTTATCAGCATAATATCTTGGACCAAATGTAATATCTTTATCTTCACCCAATATTTTAAAATATGGAAAATTTATTGAAGTTCCTAAAGTATCAGAGGTAGCATAAGAAGGTGTCAAAAAACCTGATTTTCTTTTTACACTAGGATCTGGGTGATTAAAATATGGTAAATAAAACACCTTATAATCAAAAATTTTTAACCAAGAATTTTTATATTCAAATATTTTTTTGTTTTTATCATGAGTAAACTCGTCAGCACTTAGCTCCCAACCCCTACACTTTTTATTCTCTATGTTGCAAGTACTAAATACCGCTTTATAAACTTTTAATTCTTCATCACTAGAATAAGAACTTCTACCCTTTAAAACTGGATCATTTCTATCATCACCAAAATAATTATTTTTAAATTCAACTTTAATCTCTTTCCCAGCAATTTCATTAGTTTTTAAATTTACTACTGAGTTCTCAAACAAATATTTGTTATTTTCATTATCCAATGTTTCAGATTCTTTTGATTTAATTAATTCTTTATTAACATCAAAAATAAATCCATTTTTTAAATTAAAAACATTTTTCTCATGATCCTCTATTTTAGTTTTATCATTACCAAATATATTCTGCAATTTTCTATCAAAGTATACATTGCTAGAATAAATTATATATTTGCCACTTATCTGAAATTTAGTATCACCAGAACTATAAAAGATATCTTTATCTTTTTGATATTTGATCTTATCACTTTCTATAATTAAATCATTTGCATTATCTTTCAAGTATACGTTATCAGTAAAAATTAACTCTTTTTTATTCTTATTATAATTCGCAACATCTGAATTAATATTTATATTTTTCTCTGGTATGAATGTTTCAGAAATGTATGCAATAATATTGTTTCCATTATCTTGAACTTCCATTTTTTTTGCATTGAAATTGACTTCATCAGATAGTAACTTTGCACTTAAAGAATAAAATAATACTAAAACAATTATAAAAAATTTAATTTTCATTTATTTTTAAAAGCCCAATGTTACAAATCAAAAAAAGTATCAAAAGTGGAACCCAAACAGCTAAATAAATTGGTAGCACACCATTATTTCCGAGAAGACTAGAGAAATAATTTAAATAATAAATAATTACAGAAATAAAAATTCCAAGAACTATTAAAAAAAATTTTGATTTAAAATGTTTCAATTTATTAATTATTACAAACCCCAAAATAGTCATCAAAATATAAAATACTGGCATACTGTAGATTTTGTTCAAATGTATTTTTATATCTGTATTAGAGTATCCAATATTTGAGTAGCTATTTGATAGCTTGTGAAGTTCATAAATATTCAACGCATTTAAATTTGAGAACAAATTTGATATTATTTCACCATCAAATGTAGAATTATAGACTAAACTTTTTAATTTTTTTGAATTACCGTTTTCATTTAAGATAGAAACATCTTTCAATTTCCAGTTTTTAGAAATTATATCTGCACTTTCTGCTAAAATAGTATTTTTACTATCATAATATTTACTAGCTTCATTAATTGTTAAATATTTTAACTCATTTTTTTTAAGTTTTTCGGCGTGTATTATATACATTTTGTTATCAATCTCTTCTTTTATCCAAAGACCATCATCATTAACAACTGCCAAATATTCATTTGAATTTGAAAATCTATTTTTTATGTCCAAGTATTGGCTTTTAAAACTTGATGATAATGTATAATAAAATAAAAGTAAGAAGATACCTGACAAAATTGTTACTAATGTAATAAGATATATAATTTGTAAATTGCTGATACCATTGGTATTTAGGATTTCAATTTCGTTATTTTCGATTAATTCTAAATAAAAAAATATAATCGTTATAAAGAAAATAAAAGGTAATATTTCAAAAATTAAAGAAGGTGCATTTAAAATAGATAAATAAATTACATAAAAAATTTCTATTTCATATTTTTCTGAGAAGCGCACTTCCTCAAAAAAATTAACCAAAATTACCACACAAAAAAATACAATACTTATTTTAATAAATTTTTGAATAAATAATTTG
>MDSZ01246807.1_pt1 | contig 10919 bp, 12 predicted proteins | sample 811201 | NCBI WGS metagenome assembly MDSZ01 (sample SAMN05326647, study PRJNA326480) | marine metagenome | isolation source: seawater | place: Indian Ocean: North | collected 2010 | reverse complement strand
GCTAAAAAATCAGTCAAGAAAGCCCCAGCTAAAAAATCAGTCAAGAAAGCCCCAGCTAAAAAATCAGTCAAGAAAGCTGCCAACACAAAAGCAGCTAAAAAGCCTACCACTAAAAAAGCGGTTAAAAAAGCTCTGGCCAAAAAAGCAGTCAAGAAAGCCAGTGTCTCTGATGAAGTAGCTCCTGAAATCAATACAGCTGAATTGATTGTCACTAGCAAATCTAAGCGAAAACTATCCGCAAAAGCACAAGAAAAATTAAATGCCCGCATCCGTGAACTGATTCGGCAGTCTAAAGAACAAGGCTTTCTTACCTACAAGGACATCAATAAATCACTGCCAAACAGTATCAACAGTCCAGAAGATATTGAAAATGTAATAACCATTTTGCAGAACCTCGAAATTGATATCCTCAATGACACGGAAGTTGAGGCATTCAAAGCCCGCCAAGAAGAAAACGAGGAAAAAGAAGTTCGCACCTCACAAAATGACATTCTCGACGATCCAGTTCGCATGTACTTGAAACAAATGGGACAGGTGCCACTACTCACTCGAGAAGAGGAGGTTGCCATTTCTAAACGAATTGAAAAAGCAGAACTAAAAACACAAAATGCCCTATTCTCCACTGCTTTGACCCTCGAATTTCAAAATAATATCATTCAAAAATTGATCAATCGGGAGGAACGCTTTGATCGCGTGGTACTCGATAAGAAAATAGATAGCCGTGAAGCCTATTTCCAAAGCCTCCCCAAGTTGCTAGAAGAGGCGCATAAGCTCGGAGAAAAAATTTATAAGGCATGGGATTCGATTCAAAAAAGCAAGCCAGGTCCAAATCAAAAACGAGCAGAAACTCGCTTGAGAAACTATGAAGCTCAACTCGCGGGCATCCTTAAAAAATATTGTCTTAAATTAAAGATATTTGAAGACTTTCTCAAGAATCTACTACCCGTTTACCGCGAGATAAACAATATATATGACGATTTAAGTCTCGCTAAAAAAATCACCACCCGACGCAAAAAGAAAGTAGATACTAAGGCGGCAGACAAACGCTTAGTCGCCTTAAAAGATGAATTCAAAATTGATCCGAAAACCTTGGTCGAGATCATTCGCGATGTTCGCAAAGGCTTGCGCGAAGCCCACAAAGCAAAAACAGAAATGGTTGAGGCAAATCTCCGCCTAGTCATTTCTATAGCCAAAAAATATACCAATCGTGGCCTATCTTTTCTCGACTTAATCCAAGAAGGCAACATGGGCTTAATGAAAGCAGTGGAAAAATTTGAATACCGCAGAGGTTACAAATTCTCAACTTACGCCACTTGGTGGATCCGCCAAGCGATCACTCGCTCCATCGCAGATCAAGCAAGAACTATTCGTATTCCCGTGCACATGATTGAAACCTTAAACAAGGTGATGCAAGTGCAGAAGCAATTGCTCCAAGAATTAGGGCATGAGCCGACTGCAGAAGAAGTGGCTGAAGAGATGCACTTGCCCATCGACCGGGTGCAATCAATAATGAAAATGGCACAACAGCCAATTTCACTACAAAGCCCAGTAGGCGATTCAGACGATACTAATTTTGGTGATTTTATCGAAGATAAGGGAGCAGAAAACCCCTACGACATGACAGCCTATAGTTTACTTAGAGAAAAGATCACCGACGTTCTCGATAGCTTAACCGAAAGAGAAAGGCGCGTTTTATCCTTAAGATTCGGTCTTATTGACGGCTACTCGCGCACCTTGGAAGAAGTTGGGAAACAATTTAAAGTGACTCGGGAGCGCATCCGTCAAATTGAAGCAAAAGCACTGAGAAAAATGCGACACCCAACCCGCATCCGTCAGCTACACGGCTTCTTTGAAGGCGACATTAATCTAGACAAACCGGGAATGGACAGTATTACTCGAGACAATCCCCGAAATACATAATTAATGAATTTTAAAAGTACGATTCTCTTACTTTCACTGATAAGCCTCTTATCATCCTGTGGAACCACCAATACAATCCGATATGATGATCGTACCGAAGTCAATGCTGTTGCACGATCAGAAGTAAGCGTGCAAGTGATGAAAGATGCCCACATAGTTCATGTCGATAGCATCCAAAGAATTGTCACTATTAGGAGTACAAGTGCCTTATCTGATGGCTACTACTTGACCCTCAACCCATTCAACTCAGAAGAAAAAGCTGCATTGAAACTGATAGATTCTGGTTTAGGACCACTCTACACCGCGGACATTCTCGAAGGCAGTCCAAAAATCAACCATGGATTGTTCAAAGCGTCCGAGGAGAGAAGCTTAGAATTTGACCAGCGCTACACTGAGGCGACTATTGACTAATTAGCTTTATTCGACAACATTTTAAACTATGTCATTCTTACATTCAGCTTTTATACAAAATCTTAGTGGTTGGGAATTAATTCTAATTTTCGCAGTTATCCTTCTCTTCTTTGGAGCTAAGCGACTCCCCGAGCTCTCTGAGTCTTTAGGAAAATCGCTGAGACGCTTCAAGAAGGCGACATCGGAAGTTGAGGATGAAGTAAAATCTGCATTGCGGACTGATCAACCTGAGCCAACCGAGGATGTCTCTAGCACGCGAGCAGCCTCGGATTCAAACGATTTGGATTCCTCAAAACAATAGTCCAGAAACCCATTTGACCCGCGGGCAAAAACCAAAGGCTGCTGGTCGTGAATGCTTCTGCAACCATTTAACTGAGCAAGCCTTCGAGCATTTCACAAAATTCCGAGCATCCCGTGTAGTAAGGACAACTGGGTAGCCCAGGATGAAAGCTTTGCAAAGGAAATGGGCTTTGCTCAAGGAAATGAAAGCGATTGCCCACCGCATGGGCAAAGGCGTACGATGCTGCGATGTCCCAAACCCTCGCTCGCGTATCCATTACTCCTGCAAGATATCCTTTAGCAGACAAAGTTCCCAGCAAGGTACTGCTACCCAAAGCCCGCACTTTATAGCGATTCATCAAGGGCAAACAATCTTTCAATAGATCTGCATCAATAGGAAATTGCAAACCGATCATTTGCTCTATTGTAGGATCTTTTTCCAAGGGGTGATAAACCTGTTGATCTTTATAAAAACCCAGTCCCTCACCCCCTTCTAGGATCACATCCATGCTATAATCATAGACAAATCCATATACCGGCATCCCCTCGTGCAATAAAGCGAGCGAAATAGCACAGAAAGGAAAGCCAAGGGCAAAATTATTTGTCCCGTCTATTGGATCTAATATCCATGAAAAATCTCCATTTAAGTGCAGTGGTGCATCAGCAGAAGCCATTTCCTCACTGCAATAATTATCTTTTGGAAAGACCGCTTCTAAGGAGGCAAAAAGTTTCTGCGATATAGCGATATCGGCAAAAGTCACTCGTGATGCATCTGCCTTCCAATCGCTACTCACCCGACCGAAGTGTCGACGAAAAAAAGCCACCTGTTCTTTGATGGCAACTCGGCCGACATTGATTCTGTGCCGTAAGGCTAAAGCCTGTTTATTTTTAGCGGGCCGACTGAGTACTTTCTTCTTCATAGCTATATCGGTTCAGTCATGGGAGTGCGTAGATTAAGCAAGAATAGCAAAATTCGAACATTGCCGTTTCCCAAAGCCACTCTCTTTTTCTGCGTGGTTGATAAAAACATCCAATTCCGACTCAACTGCCAGGATGAAATCGCTAGCTTCTGACTCCTCCCCTTCAACAAACAGCTCGACACGCCCATCACTTAGATTTTTCACCCAACCAGTGAGTTCAAAGCCCTTGGCGATCGATACGACTTGATAGCGAAACCCGACCCCTTGGACATGCCCCGAATAATGGGAGCGGGAAAAAAAAACTGAAGAATCCATTATCACTAAAAATTAAATGAAAAACTGCCAAAATAAAACCTTAAATCGAAAAATGGTATTGATTTTTTACGTAGTAAATCCATAAAATATTTGTAGAAAGAAACCCTTATGGCGGATTATAATTTTGATTCAAACGAAAGTCATTGGGATCATTTTTCAAATGAGTCCAATTGGAATGAAGCACAGTGGCGCAATTACCTAAGAATTACCGAAAAGGATTCAGCGCGCTTTTTATCCATATACAATACAGTTAAAGATAAAACCAACCATCTAGACGAAGCCGCCTCTTTGATGGGTTGGGATGGCGAAGATATCTCATTGATTGACGAAGAGTTAAACGCCAATCACTCCGAGGCTACTGAGGGACTTTCCGATGGCTCAGATCAGCCTTACACCTTGCACAAACACCCGGTATTCATTGTAACTAAATCGCTCTATAAGTACATCAAACAAAGCTGGGAGCACCTGCTTAAACATAATACAGGTTCAACATCAGTCACGATGTCCCCAGAATTAAGCTGGAATTTCGCAAAAAGCCTACATAATGGAGAATTCAATATATTGCTCGCTATTCAAGCCCTAGACTTAGGCGATTACGGATTGGCAATCTGTCACCTGAAAAACAGTTTATCTGAGTTAAACCAATCTCTAAAATTATTAGAAAACCTTTCTAGCGATGATACCGACTATCTCGAAGCTTTTCGTCAGGAATTAAATATTCGCATTTTTGACCTCAGAGAGCTTTGGATTCGAGTAATGAACGATTGCCGACACGAATCCCAAAGAAGAAGCGACAACAAAGATACGGAATAAATATCCCTTAGGATACTCTAATCTTGTCTCTAGGAGACTATGCTTAGTTTTACTAGACTCTCTTACCTTCTAGATTCTCTATATTATAATGAAACTACGCTTTAAGCATTTAATCCTACATTGGACCCTGGTTTTCCTAAGCCTCTTCTGCCTTGCATCGGGCGCTTACGCAGATCGCTCAAATGATACATTAAAAAATGGACCCATGCTGTCCGACTTAACTTTTAGAGAAGCTCAAATTTGGATTCAAACACACGTTCCCTCAGAGGTCCGAATCCGCTACTTTGAGAGTAGCACGCCCGAGACAGTGTACCACACTGAGTACATTCAAACAAATGTAGATAAGGCCTGTGTGGCTAATTTTGTTCTCCATCATATTGAACCCAACAAAAACTACTCCTATGCGATTGAGCTAGGTGGCACTATCAGCAAACCTTACTACTCTTTTGAAAGTTTGAATTACTTTCACGGTAAAGAACCTCCACCCGACATAAGTATTGCGCTTATAGGTTCTCATTATGCTATTGAAGATGCATTTGAGCCTCCATACATCAAGCGAGGCGGAGGCTACGGAATTTTTGATAAAATATACCGGGCACAACCCGATTTAGTTCTTTGGACAGGAAACACAGCTCATCTGAGAAAAAGTGATTTTGATTCAAAACAAGCTTATTACAAACGCTACACACAAGCCCGATCCCTAATTCAGCCCAAAGCCTTGTTGGCAGAAATTCCGCAACTCGGAATCTGGAGTTCCTACGATTATGGCCCCCCCCGATCCGGACGCACTATGGGCATGAAATCTGCCGCCCAAAGGAGCTTCATGGACTTTTGGCCAAAATCTTCATCCGTTGAATACCAATCAAATCTCTACTATTCGCACAAGCTGTCCGATGTAGAATTTTTCTTTCTTGATGTCCAAAGCGAACGAGACAGTTATCCGAGAAGCAATCGACCCATAAGGATTTTAGGTGAGGCACAAATTGAGTGGTTAAAAGATGAATTACTCAACAGCGAGGCAAACTTCAAGATCATAGTCTCTGGAGCACCCGTTCTCAATCCCTCAAAATCTCCAAAAAATCTAAGCTATGCAGAAAGCGAAAAACAAGAATTACTCGACTTTCTAAAATCGTACAATATCTCAGGACTCTTTTTTATCAGCGGAGGCTCATACAAAGGGGAGCTAACCCGCCTCGTGCATTCTAGCTATTACAGTTTCTTTGATTGGACGATCGGTCCGAGTACAGCCACTCCCTTGAGAGAGGATAATGAATTAAACTTCTTCCGAATGCCGGGAACAAATACCTTTGAGCAACAATACGGAATTCTCTCCATAAAAGGAGAAGAAGATGCCCGAAGATTAGAGATGACTGTCTATAGCTTAGCTGGAATCCAGTTATGGTCTCGAACCATTGAGGCAAATGAACTCTCTACGTTTGAATAATTAAGCGAGTTCGCCTATAGTATTACAAGATATGCTACTTGCAGAAAAACAACAACTAATCAGCGATGAACTCAAGCTCATTCCAGATGCCTATGAGCGCTTAGGCTACTTAGTCGAGTACGGCAAGAAATTACCCGCACTGGATCCCAGCCTAAAAATCGATCACTTTAAAATTGAGGGTTGCCTCTCGCAACTATGGATAGTGCCTAAATTTGTAGACGGAAAATGTGTTTTTCAATGTGAATCCGATTCAGCAATCGTACATGGAATTGCCGGCCTTCTCTGTCATTTCTACAGCGAGCAACCGCCCGAGGCTATTATTGAGAATGATGCAAGCTTTCTCAGTGAAGTCGGCATACAGCAACACCTTTCACCTAATAGAAGGAACGGCTTGAGTAAAATTGTAGGATTTATCCAACGCTTCGCCCAATCCTGCAAAAGTGCTTAGGTCTCGATCGAGCCTCGATTGACTTGCAAATCAAGTCCGTTTCAGATTGATTAGTGGCTTCCGAAAACCCATGTAGCCCATGCAGGTTACTAAAAAGTGCAGATACAGTTCTTATTTACGCTCGAGGACAATGTGCTTTACATCAATCATCTTATTTAAAAATCCGGCAATGCAATAACTAAAATAGTACTGCCATTTTCGTTGAAAACTCTCATCAAAGCCCAGCTTTTCAACAGATAATTTTGCTTCGGAAAAGCGTTCCTGCCAACAGCTTAAAGTCTTTGCATAATCACCACCAAAGGAATGCATTTCAACGATTTCGATCCCGTCAACCTGAGAAAGCTCCTGACGGATTTGGCCAATTGAGGGCAGGTGACCTCCAGGAAAGATATATCTTTGAATCCAATCACAACTATTTGCATAATCTTCGTAATCTTCATCACGAATTGTAATCGCCTGTAAAACTGCTTTACCCTTAAATTTCAATACATCTCGAATCTTTTGAAAATAGCAGGCAAGATATTCTTTACCAACCGCCTCAATCATTTCACAAGAAACCACACAATCGTAGAGCCCCATCTCATCTCGGTAATCTTGAAGCTTTAGTTCAATCGGGGCACTTGCATCCAAAGTCTTTATTTTCTCACGCACATAATCAAATTGTGCTTGAGATAAGGTTATGGTCTTGACTGAAGCCCCTCTTTTCAAAGCCCTTAATGCCAATGCCCCCCAACCCGAACCGATCTCTAGGAGTGCATCTCCCTCGTGTATTTCTAAAAGATCTAATATGCGATTGATTTTATTCCGCTGAGCCGCCTCTAAACTGAGTGGTTTTGAATCATAGTATGCTGAGGAATAGGTCATACTCGGATCAAGGAAGGTCTGATAAAATTGATTGCTCAAATCGTAATGTGCACGGATGTTGTTTAGGCTATTCTTCTTCGTATTCTGCTTAAATAGGTGCAAGAGTCGATTAATCCAAGATTGGATTAGTGAGAGTCCTTTTTGATAACGACCGAAGCGTCGGCAATTTGCCGCAAGTACCGTTAGACAGCTAGAGAGATTGGGGCTCGCCCACAGGCCCTCAACATAGGATTCTCCCAAGGCCATACTGCCACCAAAAATAACTCTTCGGTAAAAAGAAGCCTCATGGATGATCATTTCAACGGGATCAGCATCTGCCTGACCGTAATGGGCGACTGAACCATCCGCATGGGTAACCTTAAGGGAACCAACCGAAATTAGCTTGAATACACCACTCCACAAATGCTGCCAAAGTAATGCATCCTTTTGCTGAACGCGTCGCTTGTTCAACTTATTTGAACTCTGATTCTTTTTAAGTTCAGTCATTCTTTATCTTCAACTTAGGCATTCTAGGAAAAAAAACACTCGTTTCTTTTTGGTAGCTACGATAGGCGTCCCCACGGCGTTCAAGAGAGGACAATTCAGCAAATGGCACACCTGATATATAGCGCAAGAAGCCATACATAACTAGCGGACCAATAAGACTGAAGAAAAAGGATGCACTACCCAGCGAGAAAAAAACAAAGGTCCACCAGAAAAGCCACTCAAAAAAATAATTCGGGTGACGCGAATAGCGCCAAAAACCGAGCTTGCAAACCTTTCCCTCATTCTCTGGATCAGAAGAAAATTGTTTTAACTGATTGTCTGAGATTGTTTCACCGATTAGGGCGAGTATTCCAATGCAAAGGGCGAGCCAATCGTGCCAAGCAAAAGTGAAGACAGGACTTTCAATTGCTATTCGGATAGGAATGAGGAAAACATAAACTAGGACTACTTGCGTTAAAAATAGAAACAAAAATACAGCTTTCCAAAAGCGACCCGCGTACTCAATAAGCCTCTGGTAACGCGCATCCTCATTTCCCTTGAGAATTCGGTTGAAAAAAAGATGTCCACTCAGCCTGAGAGACCAGGCGAGAATCAGTCCGAGTGCAATATAAGCGCGTAGACTACTCGCGTTTTCTGAACTCGCCTCCAAAAATATAAGCGTTGCACCCGCACCTAGCCCAATGGACCAAATCAAATCCATGATGGACATTTTCCGAAGTACCAAAGCCAAACAGTAGCAAGTAATTGCCACAAGAAAAAATACCAAGCATGATGCCCAATCCTGCACTTATCCACCCTCTAGTTCAAGCAATGAGGCTTCCCGATAGATGGTTTTGGGGTAGACTTTTAAATCCCATACCCATCCTAACTTTTCCAAAAACCGCAACAGAAGAAAAGTGAGATCAAATTCCCACCAATACATACCCTGACGAGCTGAATGCGGATAGCGGTGGTGATTATTGTGCCAACCTTCGCCAAAAGTAAGTAAAGCAACCCACCAGTTATTCCGACTTTCATCCGAGTTTTTAAATCGCTTTTTACCAATTATATGCGTTACAGAATTAACGCAAAATGTCACATGATAGACGAGTGCGGTGCTTAGGAAAAATCCCCACATTACTAGTTGCCAGCCACTAGTACCTAAACTCGGACAGTAGGCATTAAGGCGATTCCCTATGATGAAGAGCAGCAAACCTAGAGAAAGTGCCGGAAGGGCGTGCCACCGATCAATAAACCGAAGCTCAGGGTATTTATATAAATCTTTAACTCTGTCTACGCGGATAGCACCATAAGTACGGCAGAGAACCCAACCCACATGCGCCCAAAAAACATCTCGAACTACCGGTGAATGCACATCCTCTTCTGTATCCGAATGTTGATGGTGATGGCGATGATGGGCTGCCCACCACATCGGGCCCATTTGTGCCGCCGAAGTCCCAACCCAAGCCAGTACAAATTGAAAGAACCGACTCGTTTTAAATGAGCGATGAGAAAAATAACGGTGAAAGCCTGCGGTCAAAGCAAAAACCCGAAAGAAGTAGGTTACACTAAGAGTCAGTACTGCTATCCAACTAAAACCTGTAAAAAATATCCCGAAGCAGGCTAAGTGCATAAAGACGAGAGGGGAGGAAATTAGAAGTAAGCGATTTTCTTCTTCTTCAAGGGTATGCTTTAGGATTTTTTTTAACCAAGACATAAAATCAACATGCATAAATTTCGATTTAAAGAAAGGAAAAATTGACGATTAGGGGTAAGTTCCTCCTGCAAAATTCGATGAATATGAATGGTTAAGGTTTACCAATTTAAACGAGTGCAGTGCATTCAAACAGACTTAGACAGTGCTTGGAATTTTATCCGAAAACCGGCTAATCTAAATAAAATCACTCCACCCGACATGACATTCACTATTCTCAGTAACGTGCCAGAAGAAATGTACGAGGGGCTGATTATTCGCTACAAAATTAAAATCCCTATTCTTGGAGAACAAAACTGGGTCAGCGAGATTAAGCATATTGTAGACAGACAGTCCTTTGTTGATGATCAGCGAATAGGTCCTTATAAATTGTGGTATCATTACCATCAGATACGCGAGACCGAGCGCGGCATAGAGTTTCTCGATCACATCACATATTCAATACCCTATGGGCTGTTTGGAAGCATCGCACATCAGTTTTATGTTAAAAACCAGCTAAAAAAGATTTTTGATTTTCGGGCAAAAACAACACCAGCCCTATTAGAAGCTTAGAATCGAGAGGATTCTTTTAATTGACAGAATAATTAAATCTCTGTCTAATTAACTTAAATACAAAAGGTGTATTGTCCCATCATTGACCTCACGTAAATGCATTATGGCTGCTGTATCCATACGCTACATCAGTTAATCGCATTCTCAAACGAGCCAAAAATGTAGCTACTAACTACGCATGAAAATGTGGCCTCTGCACTAGCTGTTCATCATCCATTGCTTATATTTTATCCATGAGCGAACTAAAAGAAGACGATACTTCAAATAACAATGATACGTCCAATAACACAATTTCTGTTTCAGGCGTATTAGAGATCCTAAATAATAAAACGGGACAGTTGATCGATCCCAGTAGAAATGGCAAAACCCAGCCATGTGATCCCTTTGTGCCTAGAGAATTGATCAAACGTTTCAAGATCAAAAAAGGAAGTTTTGTCGAAGGAAAAGCACAAAAGAATGATCGCTTTTCGAATCCGAAGGTTCGCTTTGTAGAAACCATTGATGCCAAAAGTATGGATGCGAGAAAAGGGATGTACGGTTTCCAACAGTTGACCACAGTTGCCCCAAACCAGCAACTGCACCTTGAGAGCAAAGACGGTCGGTTAACAACCCGAATTATTGATTTATTTTGCCCTATTGGAAAAGGCACTCGGGGGTTGATTGTCGCTCCACCCCGAACGGGTAAAACCACCCTCCTTCATGACATTGCTCACGGAGTGAGTGAAAACCATCCCGAATGCCACTTAGTCGTTCTCTTGATTGATGAGCGTCCTG
>MDSZ01128895.1_pt1 | contig 10919 bp, 3 predicted proteins | sample 811201 | NCBI WGS metagenome assembly MDSZ01 (sample SAMN05326647, study PRJNA326480) | marine metagenome | isolation source: seawater | place: Indian Ocean: North | collected 2010 | reverse complement strand
TAAATCTGGTTTAAACATATCAGTAAATCCCCTAACATTTTCTAAAATACCCGCCATATAGATACTTTCTGCTAAACAACCACAATAATAACCCATAGTAATCATTCTTACTGTATGATAACTATAAACACCAAAACTAGCACATAATTCCCCTAAGGGAGTGGTATTACCTCTGATATCTACACAATCGTGATCTAAAATATTACGAAGACCTACTTTAATTCCATCTTTGTAATTCATTACGGGTTCTATCATTTGACCTAAAAATTTAAGACAATTTTCCACATTACCTATTTGTGGTAAAAGGCATAAATTTAAAAGACCATTTGATAAATCTTCGTGCATAATATTAGGGTCTGGAAACTCTTTTATTACTGTCCCCCATTGTTTTTTACTATATAACCGCATACAATAACCATCATTAGTACGACCTGTTCTACCACATCTTTGCTTAATATTGGCTTGGGTTACCCATCCTTTGTAACCTTTAAATCCGAAATTCTTAGCATCATATCTATTAAAATAAGCTAAACCGGTATCAAATACATAGGCTAAAGGATCTTCAAAAGTAATACTGGACTCTGCTACAGGTGTAGCAACAATGACTTTAAGACTATAATTTTCCTTATTTTCTAAAATAAGATTTAATCCATTTTCTTTAGTAGCAATAGCTGCTTCATTTCCTTTTGTATCTTTAGTAAAAACAATAACATAAGGTCGATATTTATAAACACCTTTTTTCCAATTTTCATCTATTGCCCTTTTAACACTTTTACAATCTGTACTAGATGCTACAAAAGCAATAATATCACGACCATATAAATAATATTTTTGTCCTTTAATATTTACATTATCTGGACCCATTAATTTATCCATTGTTGTGTTATCTCTTAATAATTTATCTAACTCAGTAGTCATTGTTTCTACTGCTTTCCCCTTATCAGTGTCATATTCTAAATATTGGGGTATATTCTCAAAATTACCAGGTACTCCCTGGGGTTCATAAATAGTAAATCTATCTTCCATCTTAATAGTTTTAAAATAATTAATAAAGACTTGACTACTTACTGTGGCACTCATAATAATAACTTTAAAATTAGGACGACGACGACATAATTTTGCCACTAAACCTAATAATATATCAATATTCATACTCCGTTCGTGTGCTTCATCAATAATAATGCCTCCATACTTTTCTAAATCTGGATCTGTTTTTGTCATCATTACCATAATACTACCATCAGTAGAATATAATAGTTTAGTATCATCATTGTAAGTAGGTTCTCCTTCAATATTTGAGTCTTTATATTTATAACCTACTTGTCTATTACCAGTATCAGGAACGACCACTTCTTTAGTTTCTGGGTCTAGTTTATTAATTGGAACATCAAGTAAAAAAGCACTGTATTCGGCAGCCGATTTTGTAGTTTTTTGTCTTGGTGTAGTAATAATAATAGGAGTTTTATAATGAAAATAATGTGCCATTAACTTGGGGACAATTACGGTTTTACCTACCCCAGTAGGAGCAACTAGTAACATTATTTGGTAATTATGTAATTTGTAAAATATCTCATTTCTATCTTGGTAAGTTCTATATTTACTCCAACCTGTATTTTTCCCTTTTACCATTTTATAGGCTTGACTTTTATATAATTCGCTATAAGGTTTCCCATTTAATGGGTTGGGATATCTACCTAAAGGGTCTAATATCCCATTTGGTCTTAATTTTAGTGGTGCCATTTTTTTATTCTATTTTTCCTTTTTTTATTTGTTGTCTCTAATTGTTTTTCCTAATTATTTTTTAATGTTTTCTCTAATAATAATTGTCATTATTTTTAAAATGTTTTTCCAAATTTTAAAATAATAAAAATGATAAAATATAAAAAATAATAGGTAATATCTTAATATTAAAATTAATTACTAAAAGCCACACCACCCATACCTTGTGTTACTCTTAATATATTATAATTAAGACCATAGGCTCTAAATGTTCCGGCTTGGTGTCCAGTTCTCATTGTTACCATAAATTCTACATTATCAATCTTACTGTAATTACTAGCTCCCATAGGTTGTTGAATTTCAGGATCACAAGAGAAACTATAGCAATAAATATATTGGTTAAAGGGAATTCTAGTGTGTTTTTGATAAGGTTGAACTAAACGGAAATATTCTCCTTTTCTACTTTCAAAACGGTCAATACCATTATATTTTATAACTAAATCACTAACATCATCCACAGCAGTTTCATAAAATTCATCGGGGGTACTCTTAAAATTTAGTAATTGATTATGACCTAAATTTTCATTGGTTTGATATACCCAGAATAATTCCTTAACGGGTAAATTAAAATCTAATTTTACTTTTTTACTGGTTTGACTAGCAGCAATACCATCATTACCACTAAATTGTAATTGTTCAATAAGATAACGGTGATTGGCCTGGGCAAAATATTTTCTTTCATAACTATCTAGGTAGACATAATCTAAAAATAATCTCATAGCAGTAATAGAGGGATTACCTACTAAAGTATAGGTAGGTTTAACATAAACTCTAGTTAATCCTCCTGCGGGTAATTCATCATCTAATAAGATAGTTGTAGGTGTTTCATAAGTTATACTAGTAGAAGAATTACCATTGTTATAATAAAGCAATTTACCAGTTATATCATTAGTGAAAGGCACACCAGTGGCGATAGTATATCTAAATTTACCACCACTAGTTCCAGAAGCAGTTAAATTATAATATGATACAGTTCCAAAATCATATAATTCACTTAATGGTCTTAATTTAATGTCTAATTCTACTTCGTGATATTGAAGTGCTACTAATGGAAGAGCATTACTTAAATGACGACAAAACCAGAATTGGAATGGAATATATAAGGTAGTTGCTCCATTAACACCAGTAGATTTAATCATTTCATTAAGACCTGTTTTTTTATTAGAAGTAGAAGTAAGTTCTGTCCAGATATGCATCCATTCACCATATTGTTTATCAATGGTTTGACCCCCTATTTTAAGTTCGCAATAATCAATAATAGCATGTCCTACATTAGGTATATAACGAATACTATTAACATCATCACTACCACTTCCTGTTAATTCTGGTAAATCTATTTCTAAAAGCATAGTATGAAGTAAATCCCCATTTCTAGGTATTTTACAAGTAATTTTTTCTCCAAAATTTTGTGAACCATCAAAAGTTCCACGAATTGATTCCATTACAAAATTAGTATGTCTTTTGTAAACGGCTTTAAAAAAAGTCATTTGAGGATTACCAATTAAGTAAATATCTTGTACCCCATGGGCTACTAAATCTAAAAGTCCGGCATTTGGCATTTTATCGGTTTTTAATTTTTATATTACTAGTATAATATTGGTTTTTTCCTTTTGTTGGTTTTTTCTAACCTTTCCTTTATTGTTATATTATTATATTATTTTCTATTTTTAACTTATTTCTTTTTTTTTTGCTTTTTGTTTGTTTTCATTTTTTTTATTTTAGAATAATTAAGGTTTAAAAATTAATATCATTTTCCATATTAATTAATAAAGACAGGAATAATTTATTAAATACAAAAATTATTTACTTTAATTAACAAAATGTCAGTCAATACACCTTACGGAGAGTATATTTTAAAAGATTATAATACAGTTAACGCAAGTAGTATTACTAACATTGCTAGAACAATTACAACACAGACCACTAGTGATCAAGTAAATATTCTTACAGGAGGAGATTATTCTTTAACTAATCAAGCAGGGAATATTTCTATTACTTCGGATAATAACATAAATGGTGCTATTACTATTTCTGCTAGTAATACTAATGGAGGTATTACCTTAGAAAGTGGTACCGAAGGTATTACAATAAATACCAGTGGTGAAATTTCATTGGATCCTAGTGGAAATGTTAGTTTAGGTGGCAGTGGAACTGATAATATAAATATTTCAGGTACAGGAACAATTACTATTTCAGGTGATGCTATAACTCAAGTAGCTACTAATAATATTGTATCTAGAACAACCAATGGACAAATTATTTTAGATACCAATGGTAATACTGCTAATAGCGCATTAAGAGTAAATAATGCGGGAAAAGTTGTTGTAAATAGTGATACTAACCCAGATGGATTTCAATTTGAAGTTCATACTGGAACAACCGCAACTACCGCATCTGGTAGAAATGGTGTTTTAGTCAATTCTACAAATAGTAATATTAATCCTGAATTTCGTGTTAAATATACTAATAATGATGGTTCTAGAGTTGTATACAATACTCTAGGTGTTTTCAGTGAAACAAGTGAAAATGCGAGATATAGAACTTATACTGGTTTTCAATATGGTAATCAATTAGTTACCTTAGAAGGACCTAACTTTGGTAATAATGATATTGGTAAAAATATTAAATTTCTACAAGATGATAGAACTACTGAAATTACTAATTTAGGAACTATTATTCTTCCTGCTGATAATACTTATGCTTCTAGTGAATTAATTGTAGGTGGTGTTTATACAGGAACACAAAATATTATTATTAAAATAGAAATAGATACTTTATCTACTAGTAATCCTGGTAGTGTAGATACTTTCCGTTGGTCTAATGATGGAGGAGTAACATTTCAAGGAGAATATATCCCGGTATCCTATGCTTATAATATTAGATATCCACTTCAAGATGGTATTCACATTACTTTTCAACAACAAACCGGGCATCAAATAGGTGATTTTTGGACAGTTCAAGCCAAAAGAACTGCTATTGTCAATAGTAATATAATTATTAATGGTAGTGATACTGTAACTTCTTCTTCTGGTACAATATTTGTGAGTGTAACTGATAATACAGTTAATACAACTACTGGTACAGCAGGTAGTCCTGTATTTAGTAATATAACAGGCAATATTGCTTTGAGTAGATTACAAGATTTTATTTCAACTGATCCATTCCAAGGATATGTTGGGACAGCATCAGCAGGTGATTTAATATTTATGACTGATAATACAGAAAGAATGCGTATTACTGCGGATGGTGCTTTAGGTGTTAGTAAAGATAATATAGATGGTCGGCTTCATTTAACTAGTGTTAATAATGAATCATTATTGGTTAATGATAATTTAATGGCATCTGGTGCTATAAGTGGTGGAAGTATAACTGATACTAGTAATCTAGGTAGTAATTTATTAGGATATCAAATTAATCCTACATCAACAGAAATAAATACTGGGGGTCATGTTATAATTTATGAAAGTCAGGAACCAGATACTAATGATTACAATATTTATGCTAATTTATTTACCGCAGGAGGAGAAAAATCAGGTGATAGTGTAATTGTTAATGCAACTACTACTAAAAATCAAAGTCATCCAAGTGTTGCTAGAAGTGGTATTGTTTCTCGTAATCATTTTATGTGTGTTTGGGTGAATCAAGATGCTACAAATTCTTCTGTTTATCAAATTAGAGGTCAATTATTTACCAATGGATTAGACAAATATTATCCAACTAATGATATTATTTTAACCACGGTTTCTACTGATGTTAAATTAGTTCCACAAGTTGTTGGTTTAACTAATGGTAATTATCTAGTAGCATTTTCCTCCTTAGAAAACGATGATAGTAATCCCGCTACAACGGAAAATTATCATATTCAATATATTATCCTTAATAATTTAGGTCAAAATATTAAATCAGAAACTACTATTACATCAGGAGATTTAAATTATACTCATCCTTCAGTTGGTGCTTTAAGTAGTAAAGATCCAAATTATCCTAGTGGGTTTGTTATTGCTTATATGAAACAAGTCTATAATGCGGATGATCGTTATCAATTAGTTTATAAAGTATTTAGTGCCGATGGTTCCAGTGTTACACCAGAAAGAGAAATTACTAATACAGGTTTTGACACTCCTGGTGATGTAAAGGCTGATAGTGATATTTCTTTAAGTGATGGAATACCTATGGTAGAAGGTCTTAGTGATATTCAAGCTCAGGATAATGGTGGATTTTTAGTTACTTATCAGACTAATTTTAGTAGTAGTGTAAATTATAGTAATATTGTTAGTGTAGCAACCAGAAATATATTTGGTGTTAATAGTGATGCTAATGGTGATTTAACAGGCGCAAGTATTAATAGTACTACTGGTGTTCAGACATTAACTTTGGAAAATGTAAATGGTAGTTTTATCAAAGGAGAACAAATTTACTTAATTTCAGAAGGAGGATATTTAACTGAAAAAATAGAAACAGTCACACCATCAGGAACAGATGCTACTATTACACTTTCCAAAGATCCCAAAGATATTAAATGTGTAAGATATCATACCAATAATTTAGGAGTTGCTAGTAGTAATAATATAGTATGGAGGAAAACAGTTAATACTAGCAATATGGTGTTAGATAAAGAAAGAGTTAGTTTAACTGATAATTTACCATTGGATTTTGTCCGAGCTAATACCATATTTTATGCCTATCGTAATCATCCAAGTTTGAAACATAATAATGAATCAACTAATGGAGAAATATTAGTTGGTTGGCAAAATGGTAGAAATCCTAGTATTTATTATCAATTATTAGATATTAATACTGGTGATAAAATAGGTGTAGAAGAAAATGTAGGAAATGAAATATTAGGTTTAAGACAAACAGATCCTACGGTTTGTACTCTTAAAAATCAACAAGGTAGTATTTTAGGTTATGACATTGCCTTTAGTGTTAATGCTTTAGATTTAAGTAAAACTGCTATTTATCAGGAATTAGTAGGGAGTTATAGTTATTTAATTCATATGAATAATAAGACTGCTGAATTTGTAGTTGATCATGATGCTAAACTAGGTGTTGGTACTAAATCACCCGATGCTAGTTTCCATCTTAAAACATTAGCATCTAACAATCCTAATTATGTTGATACAGCAAGTATGATATTACAAACATCTAGCAGTGGTATTAACACTGAAGATGATAGTCATAGAGTAAGTTTTAAAGATGGAGATGATTATGAATTAGTTAGAATGAAAGTAAAATATACAGATAATTATCAAGATATGAACCCTAATGGTGAAAATTTAGTAAGTTATTTTAAATTTGACGAACCTTTGGGTAGTTTTTCTGCTAAGGATAATGGTCTTTTTCATATTCAATCTAGCGCAAGTAATGCCAGTGTTAATACTTTTAATCAAAATGCTACCTTAATTGATTTTGATGTCAATAGTTGTTGGGTAGAAGGTAAGGTTAATAATGGATTACGGTTTGATGGTATACAAAGTTATTTACAAATACCACAAAACACTACTGTATCAGCACAAACTACATCTATTGATAGACTTAGTGAAGATTCATTTTCGGTAAGTATGTGGATTAAAATAGAAGCTGATGTTTTTACTGGAACTAGAATGGACTTGCTTTCTTTTGGTTCTACAGCGGTTGGAACTGCTGATGGTGGGTTTTTCCAATTATATTTAGATGATGTGGAAGATAAAGGAGCAATGTATCCTTGTATTAATGTTGCTTTTGATAATGCTGGTGATACACAAAACATTACTACAACTAGTAAAATAAATGATGGTTCCTGGCATAATTTAGTTTATATTCATACTAGAGGGGCAGCAGAAAGTGTAATTCAAATATATTTAGATAATACTAGAATAAGTAATGTAACTACTACTGGTAAAAAAGTTCATAATAGTCAAATTAGCATTGATAGAGTGGTTTATGTTGGTGCTGGTATAGGGGGGAGTAGTAATTTTTTTAGAGGTATTCTAGATGAAATGAGATTTTATAATACAGATATTGGCACTACAGCATTAACACGATTATATAAATATGGTAATGAAAAACGGAGTCAATTTCTTATTCAAACAAGGGGTGATAATACTGATTTTAATGATTTTGCCCCTGGATTAATTTTAGACGATACGGGTTCCATTGTAAATTCCAGATTTAAAAATAATGTCTTTAGAACAATTACGGGAACATTAGTTGCTACAGGTGGAAGTAAAGTAATTAATGGTGAAAGCACCCTTTTTACCAAAGAAGTAAAAGGAGGGGATTATCTTTATATTGATAATAAGAGTAGTGATTTGGAAGAAGGAAGTGCCTATGCTGGTGAATTAAATAAAAAAATTTATCAAGTTGTTAGTGTAGTTAGTAATACCCAATTAACTATTAATAGGGTAATACCTGATGTTGCTGGCACTGCTTATTTTTCTTATGTTTCTGTAAGACCTAGTATTATTAGTGCCTTTGATTTAGATGATAATATAAAAATGAATGTGGATTTTATGGGAGATATGGTTGTAGGTAATGGTAAATCAAGTCACAATATTACTAAAATGGAAATAAGAGGTAGTGGTTCAACTAGAACTGATAAAAATGGTTTAACATTAGTAAATACTTCCGAAAGTAATGATACTGGAAGTAGAAGTAATAAAATTATATTTAAGGGTGTTAATACTAGTAGTGTGGAAACTTTAAGTGGATTAATTGAAGTTAATAAAGATGGATCTGGAGGTGATGAAAAGAGTAAAATAGTGATGAAAGTAAATAGTGGAAGTGTAACTAGTAATCTAGCAGATTTAACTACCTGTGCTACATTTTTTAGTGATGGTAAAGTTAATATTGGTAAGCAAGGTGTAGAAAGTATAGTAAATACTATTGATGCGGATTTACACGTTGAAAGTCAAGACAATACAAAATGCAAAATTGCTCTGTTTAGTAATGAAAGTGCAACTGGAATATTTACTGAAAAAAGTGAAATGGAATTTTATGGTGTAGAAAGTTATAGTAATAATACAGATCCTATTGTAAGAATAGTTGCTAGTAATGATAAACCTGATATTCAAGATGCTCAAATGGCAAATGGTCGTTTGGACTTTCAAGTTAATAATGAAAGTAATAGTTTGGAAAGACATTTGGGTCCTCAATCTAGATTATGTATTTCTTCTCAAGGTCAGGTAGGTATTCACAATCAAAGACCAGTAAATACTTTTCAAGCATCGCCAAAATATGTAGATGGATCAGGAACTATTGTGGCTAATGATACTGATATTTCAGGAATTAATAATACTAGTAAAATTGTAACAGTAGATACAAATGTTTTCAGTTCTGGTTTACAAACAGATAAATTATTAAGATGTGGTAGTTTGGTTGTTAATGATGGAAGTAATTTAACTAGTTATGTTATTTCTTCAGGTCTTGGTGCTGGTAATGATTTAATACCCAGTGCTACTGGTATTAGATTAAATTCTAGTGAAACATTAGATTCCAGTTTAATGGTTAATAAAGATTTTACACTTCATTATCCAGGTCTTAATGTTAATAAATACGGTTTAGTTGGTATTGGTGATAGTCGATTTAATGATAGTGAAACTAGTTATCATTTAAGTGTCTCTGGTAATACGGTAGTTAAAGGGGTATTAGCATTAGGAAGTAATATTGATTCAACAACGGCGGATACTATATCATTTCAAGCAACTGATGATGGAAGATTACAGGGCAAAGATAGTAGTAGTAATGGATTTAAAAATGTAATGCTAGAAGGAACTGGTAGTAGTAGTAATTTAAGTGTTGAAACAACTAGTTTTACATTAGATTGGAATCAAAGTACTATTATTGTTAATAGTGCCAGTGTAGTAACAATTACATTACCAACACCAAGCAGTACTTATAATGGCAGAAGGTTTATCTTTAAAAAACTAGGTACTGGAAATGTTAATTTAAGGCCTACAAGTGGTACAACTACTATTGATGGAACAACTGGTGATAAAACTATATCTACCCAATATGAAAGTCGTGAAATACAAACAGATGGTAGTAATTGGTATTTTATCGGTAAATATTCTCCTTAGTAATTAAAAACCATTAAATTAAAATTGTTTTATTTTTTTTATTTTTATTAAAAACACATACATATTATCTTTTTAAGATACTTGATATTGATTGATATTGATTGATATTGATTGATATTGATTGATAGTGATTGATAGTGATATTGATATTATATAACTTAAAATTAATATTATTTTAAATACAGTAAAATTTATCTAAAAATTTCATTATGAGTCAAGAACAATTAGAAAAATATTTTAAAGATACCATAGAATTAATAATTGATAAATCTAAAGACTATTATCAGGAAAATGATATAGAATTGACTGAAGAAAAATATAAAAAACAAATTGGAAATATTCTAAAATCTTTTATTAATAAATTTCATTCATATCAAAGTCAATTATTATTGTCTAATATTAATAGAGTAGAAATAGATTATGAGAAAGAAGATATTAAATTAAATAAAGAAGATTTTAATACTGATAATTTTGAAATAGAAAATACAGAAGAAACTATTAATGATATATTATCATCTCAGACTGATTTTACACCATCCAGTCCAAAATCAGAAAGTCCTACTCCATTTAATATAAATTATTGGATTCAAAAACATAATCTTAATAATATTACTATTCAAGATACAAGTGATAAAGAAAGTAGTAATGATGGTTATTCATCTGATCCTGAATTTGAAACACAATGTTGTGCTAGGATTTCAAATGAATGGTTTAAAATAGATGATTATTCATCCGAATTTCTTGATAAGTATCCTGCTGGTGTATTTATAACTACAGATGGATATGTAGTAGGAAAACCCTGTAATAATATGATTCCCGATGAGGAATTTGACGAAGGTAAAATCTTTTGTAATAAACATTGTTCTTCAAATTATGAAGATATCCGAGAAGCACCAAGTATTCTAGATACGGATACTTAATTACTATAAAATACAAAATTTTTATATTAGAAAATATAGTATTTGTTTTATTTATGTGTGTTTTTGTTTTTTTTGTTTTTTTTAATATATAGATAAAGTAATATTATTTTATTAATATATAATGATTAACTATCGTTTAATACCGTTATCATTTACATCCACT
>MDSZ01122630.1_pt1 | contig 10919 bp, 15 predicted proteins | sample 811201 | NCBI WGS metagenome assembly MDSZ01 (sample SAMN05326647, study PRJNA326480) | marine metagenome | isolation source: seawater | place: Indian Ocean: North | collected 2010 | reverse complement strand
TTTAATTTTTTTTTTATAGACTATAAAAAATAGATACAGGTAAACGAAACAGATTAAATATGCTAAATTTCTATGAATAAATTGAACAAGTGAAGCATCATTAAAAGCTGACAATTTAAACAAATTTCCAATACTATTGTCATTAGGGAAATAGGTTTCACCCATCAAAGGCCATGAATTATATATTTTTCCAGCATCCATTCCTGAAACAAATGCTCCAATTAATATTTGTAAAAAAATTAATAATACAAATAAAAATGTTATTGATTGATTAACTTGATATTTAGAAATTCTTGCAGAGTTTAATTTTAAATAATTCCAAAAAATCAAAGATAAAATTACAAAAGCAACTACTAAATGAACAGACAATCTATAATGACTTACATCTACTCTATCGACTAAACCACTGGCAACCATATACCAACCAATAAATCCCTGAAGACAAATTAAGAAAAAAATAAAATATAGACTAGTTAATTTTTTGATGCCTACTTTGTATGTAAAATATAATAGTGGAATAAAAAAAAATACACCAAATAATCTACCCATAAATCTATGTCCCCATTCCCACCAAAAAATAACTTTAAATTCACTTAATGTCATAGTGTAATTTTGAAGTTTAAACTCTGGTATTATTTTATATTGTTCGAAATATTCTATCCATTGTTTCTCATCAAAAGGTGGAAAAATACCTGAAAACAATTCCCATTTAGTAATTGATAAACCTGAATCTGTTAATCTTGTTAAGCCACCAACTGCTATCATAAGTGCAACTAAACAAAACATAAAAAGAAGCCAAGTTGAAATATGCTTTTTAGTAATATTATTTTCTATATACATTCTTGGATAAATATAATAATTATTATAAAATCCAATTTAATAAATGTCGCCCGCAAAGTACAAAAAACTAGTAATTCTTAGAAGTAAACTTGATAAGCTAGATAATTCTTTTATAAAACTTATTAAAAAAAGAACCAACCTTGTTAATGAAGTATTAAAATTAAAAGAATTTAAAAAACAAATTGTTGATAAAAAGAGGATAAAAATAATTCTTAATAAAATTAAGAAAAAATCAATCAGAAATCGAATAGATCCTAAAATTACGAAAAGAATATGGGAAAATATGATAGGTGCTTATATTGATTATGAAAAAAGAAATTTTAAAAAAAAATAATTATTTACTATGAGGTGGAAGTTTTTTTTCAATAAATAATTCATGTTTTCTTGTACTAGGATTATATTTTCTAGCCGAAAGTTTGACTTTTGCCTTTTCTCCACCTGCAGGTTTTTTTAAATAATAATAAAAAGGGCTGTCTGGTTTAGTCTCAGGAACCATTCGAACTTTAATAAAAGATTTTTTTGCCATATTTATTTTTTAATTTCTTTAATTATATTTTTAAGGTTAAAAAGCTTATTTTTAAAATATTTTGTTTTTATAGAGTTTAATACAGAATCGTCAAGAATAGATTTATTTTGTTTTAAATGTTTTTTAACTCCTTGGATGGTCATTCCCTCAGATTTTAATAAAAATTTGATATATTTAAGCTTTTCAATTGTAGCTGAATCATAATATCTTCTATTATTAATAATTTTTGGTTTTAGCTCGATAAATTGAGTTTCCCAAAATCTTATAGTGTTTGTATTAATTTTAATTTCTTTTGGATTGTCACTATTAACAAGTTTTACAACTTCTCCAATAATTTTATATGCAGAAGAGAATTTAATTACCATGATTTATTTGATTTTTTAAAAATTTAGATGGTTTAAATAAAATCACATTTCTCTCAGATATAATGGTTTCTTTTTTGGTTTTAGGATTTCTGCCTAATCTAGGTTTTTTATGACGTAGAATAAAAGTACCAAAATTTGAAATTTTAACTTTACCTTGAGATTTCAAACTTTCTATTAAAATATCAAAAATATCTTCTAATACATTTTCTATTAATTTTTTTGAGTACCCCAATTGCATATATATAGAATTAATGATTTCTTTTTTTGTTAGGTTTTGTCTCATTAGACATTTATATTTCTTTTTATTTTTTCAATCAACTGGCCTTCAACAGTTTTTACGCAAACATCTAATGAGTTTGCAAAGCCTATATAATCAGTAGAGCCATGACTTTTAATAACAGGTGATTCTAATCCTAACAAAATTGCACCATTATATAATCTTGGGTCTAGTCTATTTTTAAATTTTTTTAAATTTGAAATATTTGCCAAAGAAGACAATTTTGCAATCAAACCTGAGGATAAAGCTTTTTTCAGTTCTGTAGAAATAAAATTTGCAGTACCTTCAGCGGTTTTCAAAGCAACATTTCCAGTAAAACCATCTGTCACGATAACATTCACTTCACCATCCATAATATGATTTCCTTCAATGTAGCCACAAAATTCATATAAATTATTTTTTTTATTTTCCATAGATTGATAAGCTTTTTTTATTGTTTCATGGCCCTTAATTTCTTCAGAACCAATATTTAGCAAAGCAACTTTTGATACATCATCTGGAAATAAAGACTTGTGTAAAGCTGAACCCATGAGTGCAAAATCTTCAAAATTTTTTTCATCACATTCTACATTAGCACCTAAATCTAATACTATATTCATATCAACTTTATTTGGCCATAAAGCCGCTAAGGCAGGTTTGCTTATATTTTCAATCATATTCATACTTAATTTTGATATAACAAATAGAGCGCCAGTATTTCCTGCAGAAACAATAACATTTGATTTTTTTTCTTTTACGTCATTAATTGCTTGCCACATGCTTGTATTTTTTTTTTTGGCTGCAGATAATGGTGTATCATTATTTTCTACCACTTCTTCACATTCAATTATTTCATAAAAATTTTTATTAAGTTGGTGCTTTGATATAGCATTTTCTACAGCTATTTTTTTTCCAAAAATTCTAAAATAAATATTATTGTTTTTTTTTAGGTATTCAGAAATACCTGATATGATTTTATCTGGTGAATTATCACCACCCATTGCATCTGCTGCAATTATTACCGGTTTTGACATAATATAAAATTATTCTTTAGGATCTAAAACTTGTCTACCTTTATAAAATCCTGTTTTTAAATCCAAATGATGCGGAAGTCTGTACTCGCCAGATTTTTTATCTTCAATAATATTTTTCGGGGAGACTTTAATATGAGATCTTCTTTTACCAGATCTAGACGGTGTTGTTTTACGTTTTGGTACAGCCATAATTAAATTTTGAATTCTTCTATATCTTTTGTAAAATAATTTAAAGTATTATTTTTAAAAAATATACTCAATTTATCAAAATATTCTATATAAAATGTAATATTTTTAGGATTATTTATAATTTTAATTAATATTTCAGATTTTTGAGATGAATCTAATTTATCCCAATTATTTATCTTTGATAATATGTCATAAAAATGGTTGATATATATTTTCATATTTTTATTAATAGAAACATCTCCATAACCAATTTCTCTTAAAGAAAGTTCTAATTGCCTAAAAGTAAAATCATGAATTTTTTGTAATTTCTCTTTTGAATTATTATGTTTAAAAATTTTAAAAAAAAATGATAAATGTAATAATAAAAAGATAATTCTATCTGAAAAAGATTCTTTAACATCTATATTAAGATATAAATTTTTATTTCTAGTTAATTTGATTAGATTATTGTAAATATTAGTATATTCTAAAAACATATGAAAAAATTAATTTTAATATTTTTTTTATTTATAATAAGTTGTTCATCTGTAAAAGTTGTAAACAATCATGGGTTAACAGCTTTAGAAAATAAATCAAATAAAATTGAGTTATATAAAACTACTAAAAAAGATATTATAAAAATAATTGGTAAACCGTCATCTGTAAGCTTGTTTGATAAAAATTATTGGTATTTTATTGAAAGAGAGCATGTAAATCAATCAATGATAAAACTTGGTAAATCTAAGTTAGAAAAAAATAATGTATTAGAGCTAAAATTTAATAATAATAACGTTCTTATATCAAAAAAGCTATATAACATTGATGATATGAATTCTCTAAAGAAAGACAAAACAACTACAACTAAAGCATTTGATGATAAATCAAAAATTCAAAAATTAATTAAAAGCTTAGAACAAAAAATTAATGCACCTAAACAAAATAGGAAAAGAAATTAATTTTCTATCCAGCAATTACAGCTAACAATAACAAAGCAACTATGTTAGTTATTTTGATCATCGGATTAACTGCAGGACCAGCTGTATCTTTGTATGGATCACCAACTGTATCTCCAGTTACTGCTGCTTTATGCGCCTCAGATCCTTTGCCACCATATTTTCCATCTTCGATATATTTTTTTGCATTATCCCATGCACCACCACCTGCTGTCATAGAAATTGCAACAAATAATCCAGTTATAATAACTCCAAGTAACATTGCACCAACAGAAGCTAATGCAGCAACTTGTCCACCAATAGCAAAAATTACAAAATATAGAATTATTGGAGAAAGAACTGGTAATAATGATGGAATTATCATTTCTTTTATTGCGGCAATAGTTAAAAGATCAACTAATTTAGCATAGTCTGGCTTTTGTTTTCTTTTCATTATTCCAGGGAATTTTTTAAATTGTCTTCTTACTTCAATGACCACAGCCCCTCCTGCTCTACCAACAGCTTGCATTCCCATAGATCCAAATAAATAAGGAAGCATTCCACCTACCAATAAACCAACAACAACGAATGGATTTGATAAATCAAACGTAACTACAATACCTTCTAAGTTAGATCCAGCAATTTTTGAGAAATGTTTTATGTCTTCAGTGTAAGCCGCAAATAAAACTAAAGCCCCTAATCCTGCAGAACCAATTGCATATCCTTTTGTTACAGCTTTTGTTGTATTACCAACAGCATCTAATGCATCTGTAGTTTTACGAACATTGTTAGGCAATTTTGACATTTCTGCAATTCCACCCGCATTATCAGTAACGGGGCCATAGGCATCTAGAGCCACAACCATGCCAGCTAAAGCTAACATTGAGGTTACAGCAATTGCTATACCAAATAAACCGGCAATATAATTAGTAACTAATATTCCTGAAACAATAATTAATGCGGGGATTGCTGTTGCCTCTAATGATACAGCCAATCCTTGAATAACATTTGTACCATGTCCGGTAGTCGATGATAAAGCTACACTCTTAACAGGTCTATACTCAGTTCCTGTGTAATACTCAGTTACCCAGATAATTAATCCAGTTATAATTAAACCTATTACACCACAGTAATACAAACTCATTCCAGTAAATTGATTTGTTCCTATCTGATATGAATTATTAAGTCCTAAAACATAATCTGTTATTGGATATAAAATAATTAAAGATGTAATAGCTGTAACTACAAAACCCTTATATAAAGCGTTCATTATATTTTTAGATTTTCCTAATTTCACAAAATATGTTCCAAGTATAGAAGTTAATATACAAGCTCCACCAATAGTTAATGGATATACCATCATATTTAAATCACCGACAAAAAATATTGATGAAAGAACCATGGTTGCTACTATTGTTACAGCGTATGTTTCAAATAGATCAGCGGCCATACCTGCACAATCTCCCACATTATCTCCAACATTATCAGCAATAACAGCTGGATTTCTTGGATCGTCTTCTGGAATGCCTGCTTCAACTTTACCAACAAGATCAGCACCAACATCAGCTCCTTTTGTAAAAATTCCACCACCTAGTCTTGCGAAAATTGATATTAAGGATGCGCCAAATCCAAGAGCAACAAGAGCATTCACAATTTCTCTTTCTTCAACATTTAAAGATAATAATAAATAATAATAAACAGCTATAGACAATAAAGCTAATCCAGCAACAAGCATCCCAGTTACTGCTCCAGATTTAAAAGCAACATCGAGGCCAGCATCCAAACCTTTTCTTGAAGCTTCAGCAGTTCTAACGTTAGCTTGAACAGATACTAGCATACCAACATATCCAGCAATTCCTGATAAAGTTGCTCCTATTAAATAACCTAAACCAACTAATAGACTAAATGCATAACTTATAATCACAAGGACAACAGCACCAACTATTGCTATCGTTTTATACTGTCTATTTAAATAAGCTTTGGCGCCAATTTGAATTGCAGAAGCAATATCCTGCATTTTTGCATTACCTGCGCTTGAATTTAAAATACTTTTACCTGTAATAAAACCATATACTATTGATAATAATCCAGCTAAAATAGTGTAGACTAATATTGTTTCTGCATTCATAAATTTTTTACCTTGTTGGTTATGTATTGTTAGTTTTTAAAATCCGCACATTACAAAAAAAACTCTAAAAGGCAATAAATAATCTTATCTAAAATCATGAATATATCCATGATAATCAACAATTTTGTTTAATTTATCGTTAAATTTTAAATAATTGCCTCGAGTGCCTGCTATTGTACCTATCATCGTAATCTTCTGATTCCATTTTTTTGAAAATTGAATAATTTTATCTCTATTTTTAATTTTTGATGTAAAAAGTATTTGATAATCATCTCCATTAAAAATGTAGTTATTTAAATTTAATTTTTTTTTCTTCAATAATAATTTTAGTTTTGGAGATATAGGTAAAGTATCTAAATTAATTATAAATCCTTTTTTTTTCCGCCCAATCAGTTTTTTTAAATCAATTAATAATCCATCTGAAATATCCATAGATGAATTTGCAAATTTTGATAGTTCTCTATGAAAACCAAAAGCTAATTTAGGCTCAAAATATCTATCAACAAAATAAGCCTTGTGTTTAAAAGGTAATTTAATTTTATTTTTTAATATATCCAATCCAACTGAAGAATCGCCAATATATCCAGTTATATATATATCATCATTAATTAAATAATTATCACGTTTGATAATTTTTTTTGAATATCCAAAAACACATATTGTAAAAGATGATTTTTTCGAAAATGTTGTGTCACCTCCGACTAAAGAAAAATTATATTTTTTTTGTTCTTCTCTAATTGAATTAGAAATCAATTTAATATTTTTTTTATTAAAGTTTTTATTGGATCCGGAAAAAGAAATTAATAAAAATTTAGGATCAACACCCTTTGATATTATATCAGAAATAGAAGATCGTATTACTTTTTTAATTATACGATTAGGAAATTTAAAATTTATATAATGAACATCTTCATTATATGTATCAATGGAAGCAACTAATAATTTTTTTTTATCAAAAAAAACATCATCATTTAAATTAAGAGCAGCAGGACTTTTAATGATTGATTTTAAATTATTAATTATTACCTCCTCAATCATTTTGTTAATTTTTTTGATAAATTATCTAAAATAGCATTTAAAAATTTTGTTTGAGAATTATTTAAAAAAAAATTAGATACATTTAAATATTCTTTTATAATAATTCTTCTCGATAAAGAAGGTTTATACATCAACTCAAAAGTAGCACATTGAATGATGATCCTGAATATGCTATCTAAATTTTTTAGGTTGAAATTGTTTTCAATGTTTTTTATTTCACAATCAATTATCTCAATTCTTTCAATAGTGCCCAAAACAACATCTTTTATAAATTTTTTAAATCTATGTTTTTCGAAAACAATATCTTGTTCATTGTTTATAAGCTGTGCGTAAACTTTTTGTATTATTAATACTCTTGGATTATTTGGCGGTGTAAATTTGTATTTCATTTATTTTTTAAAATTGAAATAATTCCTGAAGCAACCTCTTTTCCTTTATTTATTTTTTTTAAAGATGCTCTAAATTTTGCTTGATTTAAGTTGTTGCAAGTAAGTATCCCAAAACCAATTGGTTTTTTTGATTTAATTGAAAGTTCCATCAAACCATTAGTCACGGATTGAGATATAAAATAGTAATGATCAGTTTCACCCTTTATAATGCAGCCTAGTCCTATAAAAGCATCAAATTTTTTTATATTTTTTGATATAATATTGGGAACTTCAAATGCACCGGATACGGTTATTTTTTTTATGTTTTTATAACCATTTTTTTTAAGTTCTTGAATTGACCCTCTCAAAAGGTTATTTGAAATCTCTTCGTAATAATTAGAAACCACAATACAAATTTTCATATAATCTCTTGCTTAGTAATTGTTAAATTATATCCATCTAAACCTATAACCTTCTTTCTAGATTTTGTAACTAAAATCATTTTATTTACTTTTAAATTTTTAAGGATTTGGGCACCTAAACCGTAATTTCTTATAAGTTTATCTCTTCCTTTTTTATAATATTTTCTATTTTGATAATCTTTTAATGTAGCGGAAACAGACTTTAAATTTGGATCTTTTATAAACACAAGTATACAATTTTTAAATTTTTTAAAATAAGCAACAGTTTTATCAAAAGAATTAGGAATTTTATCTCCAAGAAGATAATTCTGAACTATATTGGATGAAATAACTCTAACCCTTGGTACGATGTTTTTATTTAATTTTCCTTTAATCAAAGCAAAATGTTCTGAGCCATCTATAGTATTTTCAAATATTTTAATTTTAAAGTTTTGATAGCCTAATTTTATATCTGAAATTTTTTTAAGTTTAATGAAATTTTCCTTCTTTAACCTATAAGCAATTAAATCTTCAATTTTTCCAATAGATAATTTGTGTTTTTTTGCAAAATTTATTAAATCATCTCGTTTTGCCATTGATCCATCCTCATTCATAATTTCACAAATTACTGCAGAGGGATTTTTTTTTGCTAATCTAGAAATATCTACAGAAGCCTCCGTATGACCAGCTCTAATAAGTACCCCACCTTCTCTTGCAACTATTGGGAATACATGTCCAGGAGAAACTATATCTTTTTTAGAAACATTTGTTTTAGTTGCAATCTTTATAGTTGTTGCTCTATCTTTTGCAGATATTCCCGTTGAAATACCTTTTTTAGCCTCTATAGAAACAGTGAATGCTGTTTGATTTCTAGACTCATTTTTTGGTGACATGTAGTTTAAGTTAAGTTTTTTAGCTTGAGTATTATCTAAAGCTAGACAGATTAGTCCTCTACCATGTTTTGCCATAAAATTAATTTTATCTGCACTAACATCTTTGGCAGAAAAAATTAAATCACCTTCATTTTCTCTATTTTCATCATCAACTAAAATATACATTTTGCCTTTTCTTGCATCAGAGATAATAGTTTCTATAGAGTTAAATTTTAATTTATTCATGAAAAATAATTTTTTATATACTTAGATAAAATATCAAATTCAATATTAACAATACTATTTTTTTTAATATCATTTAGATTTGTTAATTTAAGTGTATGAGGTATAAGCCATACTTTAAAACCTTTATTTGTGATTTTAGAAATTGTTAAGGAAACGCCGTTTATTAATATAGATGCTTTTTCTATCAAAAATTTTTTATATTTCTTGTTTACTTGAAACTCATAAATTTTTGATGAACCTTTTTTAGAAATTTTAATAACTTTAGAGGCTGTATCTACATGCCCTTGGCATATATGACCTGAAATATCTTGACCATATCTAAGTGGTAATTCTAAATTAATTAAATCTCCAACTTTAATAAATTTAAATTTTGATCTATTTAAAGTCTCATTAAGAAGGTAAAATTCTAAAATATTTTTTTTAAATGATATTAAAGTCAAACAAACTCCATCACAAGCTATGGACATACCAATTTTTTTTTTATTTAAAGAAATTTTCGAAAATATAAAAATTGACTTGCCTTTTTTGGATAAGGACACTTTTTTAACAATTCCTTGATTATAAATTATTCCATTAAACATTTTTTTAGTAATAATGTATTAGATTGTCTTTATCTAGGAAAGTTTCATTTAATATCTTTTTTTTAAATTTATTAGATAAAATAGATTTTATATTTTTCATTCTAAAAGCTCCATTATTTCCTAATATTTTAGGTGAAATGAATAAATAAAATTCATTAAAATAGTTATGTAATAGCAATGATTTAACAAATGCTTTTCCTGCTTCTATTAAAACACTTGAAATATCAAATTTTGATAATTTTTTAATTATAAAATCAAAATTTAAATGATTTTGAATTAAAGGTGTATGAATTAGAATAATTTTTTTTGATTTTAAAAATTTAATTTTTTTTCTTTCATTTGAATTATAAAACAAGAATGTTTTATTATACTTTGCATTTTTAACTATATAAGATTTATTATTTATTTTTAAATCTTTATCTAATATAGCAACCTTTGGAGTAAATTTACTTAATCCATCTATCCTACAATTTAATTTTGGATTATCATCATTAATTGTTTTGTAGGTTGTTAAAATGCAATTAACTTTGCTTCTAATTAAATGAGTTAATTTTAAAGAAAGATCATTTGTTATATAAAAATTATTTTTATCTTTTAAAAATTTATCTTCTGACATAGCCAATTTTCCATATAAATAAGGTTTTTTATTTATTTTTGAGTAAAAATAATTTTTGTAAATATTTTTGGAAATACCTTTTAATAAATTTTTCTTAACAGCTATATTTTTTGATTTTAAAATCTTAAAAGATTTTTTTGCTGTTCTTAAATCAACATCATTTATTGAATACACAACTCTTTTAAGTTTTGATCTAATTATTTCATCTACACATGGTGGTGTTTTTCCTTTATGTACGCACGGTTCAAGAGATAAATATAAAGTTGAGTTTTTTTTTTCTTTATTTGTTAAATTTTTCAAAGCATTTGTTTCTGCATGTGGTCTACCTGTATAACTTGTTGTGCCAAAAGATATAATTTTATCATTTTTTACTATAACTGCTCCTACAGAGGGATTTGGGCCTGTATATCCTTTAGAATTCTTTGCTAGTGTGTTAGCAAGACTTATATAGTATTTATCTTTTTTTATAGACATCTATTCTGTCTACGAATGTTACAAAATCTTTTTCTTCTCGAAAATTTCTATAAACTGAAGCAAATCTTACATAA
>MDSZ01041536.1_pt1 | contig 10919 bp, 13 predicted proteins | sample 811201 | NCBI WGS metagenome assembly MDSZ01 (sample SAMN05326647, study PRJNA326480) | marine metagenome | isolation source: seawater | place: Indian Ocean: North | collected 2010 | reverse complement strand
TGGAAGTTCCGCAGACCCTAACTGGACGGTTACATCAACTTTCACGTCCATTACAATATCCATTTTTTTGCTATCCATTTTTTTTGCCGATTAATTTTACTGCTTCTGAAATGCTCTCATTTACTTGAAAGGCTACTTGATCTCCTTCCAACCCTATTTCTCCCGTAAAACAGGTGCGCCCCTCAACCCTTAAATGAGTGTTATTTATTAAATCAGGATCCATCTCGATCACATCATCCACTTGAAGATTCGACAGATCGCGGAGTGTTAAATGAAACGCATCCCACTCTGCGGAAACATCTACAGGAATATCATCGTATATTTCATGCCATCTTGGCATTTTGGCAACGGGTTTCTTTTCTTCCGCTGAGGCTGTTGATAAAAGCCTACTTAAGACAGGTTCCATCGTGTAGTATGGAACTGCAATCCTCATAGGACCGGAAACATCCCCAAAGGATGCTTCCATGCTTAAAACTAAGACCATCGCGTCCGAGGGAGATGTCTGTAGGAACTTACCTGTACTCTCATTGCCAATAATCGATGGAGTCAACTGCATGGAACTTGACCATTGCTTACACCACTCCTCAAGAATAATTAAGTTAAAATCCTCAACGAGAGCTTTCTCAATATCAGTCAGACCTCGTTCTTCAGGATTTGTCGAGCCTCTGCCGCCTAAAATTCGATCAACTACGGTTACGGATAAGTGAGAGTTAACATCCAATAGACAAACACCATTTAATTCCTGAATTTTAAAAAGCGAAATGCAAGAAGGTGTCTTGATTGATTGGGTGAAATTGGAATAAAGATCGGCATTGAGATCTTCGAGTTCGAGATTAAACTCAGTCCTTAGAAACATTGAGAGATGACCCGATAAATAATATACAAATTGCTCTGACTTTGTCCTGAGCTTGCTCAAATCCGCATCTGACAAAACGATTGGGTTTGTGAAATCATACTTTTTAACGCTGACCGCAGAAGAATCCGTGATTTTCGTGCCGTCATGCAAAAACACTGGACCAGTTACAACAGAGCCTTCGATCTCACTTATATCGAAGCTCTCATCATCAAATTTTGTATCTTCTGGCATTAAAAAAAAGGTTTTAGCTCACTGAACCACAAACTGCATGAAATATATTTGCCTAATAAGATCGCTCTCACCATCCCGGTATTTCCTCAAAACTGAAGAGAATCCTTTCTTTAGATCAACTCGGACTCTTTCCTGAAAACCATCTAATTGTGCATCTTCATAACTATACCCGCCCATGATAGATAATGCTTTATCTCGTATTCGATGCTCATTCATCTCAAGGATTTTTTCAAAGTCTCCGGCTAAACCTTCTAATTTTAAGTCTAAATTAATATACCGAGACTTAATAGGACCACCCAGATTGGTAATGAGTTGACTGAGCTCATAAAATTTTTCTTCTCCGGAAGGCTCCATGTTTAGAGGTTGACCACCCTCGGTAATCTGTTGCTTGACAGTTTCCTGAGGTTTATTGAGGTTAATCAAAAAATACATAGCCCCGACTGTTAAGGCGGGTGCCAAAACGATTGCAATTAAAGCAGGTACTAAATTGCCACCACTGGATGCATTTTTCTTTTCCGCGGGTTCATCACTTTCAGGAATTTCATCTAATTGCGCTGCACACATATCAAATAGCTGTATTTAAGGATTAAAGTTATCGTTTAAGGTTTACTGCTTCCTGCAGAATAGCATCGGAGGTAGTTACGACTCTTGAACCAGCCTGAAAAGAACGCTGGTGTGAAATCATAGAAGCAAATTGGTTGGTTAAATCAACATTGGAAAGCTCGAGCGAGTATTGCTTAATTTTCCCATTTGAGCCACTTGCAGGAACAAAATTATCTACCTGACCAGCTAAATCCTGACCAGGAGACCCGTTGGAATAAAAGCCATTACCTGCTCTTCGTAGATATTGTGGAGAATGAAAATTAACGATACTAATTTGGCCAGCATTGCGGATTACATCTTCAGTTCCGCCATTAAGATCATCTTTAGAGACTACCAAATTAATTCTACCATCTTCCTCAATTCTGCGAGCAAGGAGGGTTTCTCCTTCTTCCATCGAAACTTGCAAAGCACCATTTAAGCCTTGGAGTTGATAACGGTATTGATCACGAGTCACTAGAAGTCCTTGATTGGTTGCCTCGAAAGCACCGGCTCTCGTGTAATAAACCTCTTCCGTATTAGGGTCAACTACCTGAAAGAAACCGCCAGCATTTGGTAAAGCTTCTCCCTGGATTGCAACATCAAGATCTAATCCCGTAACCTCAATAGTGCCTTGATTAAAATCAGAAGATATCGAGCTCACATGAACGCCTGTGCCATGTTGTTGAATGTTGTTGCTCGGAACCCCGCCCTCTCCCGATTCTGCATCGTTTAAATGTAGATAAAAATTATCGGAGTAGTTAGCTCGGGATGCCTTGTAACCTAGAGAATTTACATTCGCTATGTTGTTGCCCAATACTTGAAGGCCTTGTGTGAGGCTCTTAAGGGATGTTATACCGTTATGGAGTGAGGCTATCATTAATTAGAGACTCCAGATAAGGATACTCGAGAAATGTTTTCCGGGTTGTAATCCTTACCATTAACCTGAACAGTGACTTCACCATCATCAGCTTTATTAACGGCATCTACGATTCCAGTGATGCTTTTGCCTTCATCCTCAATGTTCACTTTCCTACCCAAATAAGCTTGGGTAACCATATCTTTGTGGGAATCCGCAAAGTTTTCGAAACCCTTGGAAAACTGTTGCATCTGCTCAAGGGATGCGATGTTGGCCATTTGAGAGATAAACTCAGTATCTTTCATCGGTTCCAAGGGATCTTGGTTCGCAATTTGAGCTGTCAGAAGTTGCAAGAAATCATCCATTTGCATGGTAGCACCATCTCTAGTGCCCTGCTCTGAAATTTCGTTTACTCTTGGATTTGCAGCCAATGAAGAGGATATTGCGTCAATCATAATTAAAATTGTTAAGCGGCTTGTTTAAAGTAAGAATCCATATCTTGGTAAGATTGAAATAAAAATACAGATATAGAACTCGCATGGCTGTTATTTTGATCTCTACCCAAAAGTTCCTGGATAAACTCGATCACATCTTGGGTTTCAGCATCTTGAGTTATAAATGAAATGGAAAGATTAGAAGGCGTCTGCTCAATGCGAACACTTAAAGCAGAACCATTGGGAAGATCAAAAGCCATGCGAACAATTTTTGATTCATCTTTTTCAAGCAGGGCAATTTTGGTGGCGACTTCTCTTGCTATGTCTTCCAAGAGTTTAAGTGATTTATCTTCCAAGCGATTTTCAGACTTCGCGATAGAGGCAGCCTGCGTAAAAATTAAATTCAATCTCTCGGTCATATGCATCAGATCGCTACTAAAAGCATCTTTTGCGCCATGATGCTTAGTGTTTTTTTGACCTTCGTGTTCCTCCTTGTCTCCAACAAGCATTTGATTCTCTTTATCTTTTGAAAGCAAGTTTTCGGTTTCGGGAGATTTTTTTTCCACCCCACGAGAAACTTGGTTTTTTCCAATAATAGAGCCATCCCCATGCAATGCCCGGGGTAATAAATTTGACTGAACCTGCACGCCAGAGTTATTGCTTACCTTCTTAGGTTTCGAGTGAGATTGAGTGGACTGCAAAATATGGCTATTCCTCGGCGTTTCTGTTCTATTTAGATTTCGAGAAACCGTTAAATTTGATTTAGCATTAGCACTTCCATCCTGTTTGGCTTGTGCATTAGGCAAAGCAGGGTTGTTTTGTGAGTTTTTCGAGGGTGAGCGAGAATTCTTTTTACTCAAATCTTTTAGCTTGGACGAAAAAGAATTGGCGGATTCTGGGGGTAACCAAAAAGTACCATTTTTCCCTACCGACTTATGAGCAGGCACATTTGCAAGCCTTGCCGTAAAAGAGTTAGTAACAGAATCCACCAGAAATTAGTTTTGGAGAGGATTTGCGATATTCTCAGCTTCGACACTTGGCAACAAACCTCGATCTCTCATTGCCAAAGCGTCCGCTAATTCAATCAATGAATCCTCATCACTATTCAACATAAATGCTATGATGGGAGCCTTTTCCTCTGCCTTGAGCAGTTCGAAAATGGTCAGAGCCTCTTCAAATCGTCTTTTTTGCCTCCAATTTTGAATTTCAACACTCGCAACTTCCGGTCCCATTTCAATCCACCGCTTGGATGTATCCTTGTATTCCTTTAATTGTTCCTCACTAAGATCCTGCCCTTGTCTCGCTTCAAAATCGGCAAGCCTAGAGGCAAGATCTTCTCTAATTTGTTTTAATTCTTTTTTTTGTTTTTCAAGAGATTCCAAATCCATTGAAATTGCCGATTCCCTTGCATCCAGCTCGTTTTCTCTTTCTAAGAGCCTTTCTTTAAGAGCTGTCAATTCTTTGGACAACTGGTTCATCGAATGGGTTTCCGCAGGGGAATAACTTGTGTCATCTGCGTCAAACTCCACACTTGTAAACTCGGCCTTAATCACAGGCTTAGGCTTAAAAATTGCATCGTAATTCAACCATAACATGGCACCAGCACTGCCAACTGAAAGCACGACAGCAAGGAGGACTATTAAGGTGGGTGAGATTTTCATAATATTTAGTTGCTAATGTTGTTAAAAACGAAACGACCGCCGATGATATCCTCTAGCTCTCTCTCTTCTTTCAAGGATTCCGCACGAACATGCTCCTCCTTTTGTTTTTCTTTGAGTTTGAGAAGACTTTTATATTCTGAGTCTGCCTTCAGATAGATTCTTTTTTTGGCTTCTTCGGACTGGATTGAATGTTGTAAATTTTTGTGTGCATCAATAATTCTCTCTTTGGCCGATTTTACTGAGAGGTCAAAAGATTCTTGCGAAGATCCAGAAAAGCTATCCATACGCTCCTGGCCGATATGAATTTGCAATTCGTCAAGGAAAGTTCGGCTATCTTGCAAAGCTTTTTCCTTCTCTTGCCTTACATTGATAGCTTTCGCATAGTTACCAAGTGCTTTATCTCGAGCAATTTCTCTTAAATGCAAAAGTGTCTCTAATCTAAAATTAAAAACTTTCATTTAAAAATCCCTCCGAGTTGAGAAAAGGCATCGGATCTAGTGCTCAGGGTATCATAACGCTGCTTTAAAAACGCTTCCACATGCTCAAATTTGTCGATCGCCCGGTCAATTTTAGGGTTACTATTTTTGACATAAGCCCCAACATTAATGAGGTCCTCATTTTGACGGTAAACTGAAAGCAAATCACGAGCCTCCGAAATCAGCGACATTTCTTCTTCGGTGCAAACGGCTCTATCCAAGCGGCTCACGCTACTCAAAACATCAACCGCAGGAAAATGATTTGCATTAGCAAGCTTTCGGCTAAGAACAATATGACCATCCAAAAATCCACGCACGGCATCCGCAACCGGTTCATTCATATCATCGCCCTCAACCAGAACTGTATAGATCGCTGTAATCGCACCCGTCTCGGAGGTACCCGTTCTTTCAAGAATTTTAGGCAACATCGAAAAAACGGATGGTACATACCCCCTGGATGCCGGGGGCTCACCAGTAGCTAGACCAATCTCTCGCTGAGCCATGGCAAAACGGGTTAAAGAATCCATCAAAAGAAGAACTTTCTTACCTTCATTCCTAAAACCTTCAGAAATTGCAGTCGCTAGGATAGATGCCCTTATTCTCATAGGGGCAGGTTGATCAGAAGTAGAAACAACAATCACGGAACGAGCCAATCCTTCAGGCCCTAAATCTTGTTCGACAAACTCCTTAAGTTCTCGGCCCCGTTCTCCGACAAGTGAAATCACATTTACCTCAGCATCGGAGCCTCGAGCAATCATTCCTAGAAGAATAGACTTCCCTACTCCGCTCCCAGCAAAAATCCCTATCCTCTGCCCCACTCCTAAGGGAATAAAGGTGTCGATAGATTTGATACCAGTACTAAAATGATCAGAAATCAAACCACGAGAAAGAGGGTTGGGAGGCTCAGCGTGAAAGCCCTCTCGCTGTGGAGCCAGAAGAGGTCCTTTTCCATCAAGAGGCCGGCCCATTCCGTCGATTATTCTTCCCAAAAGAGAAGGACCGTACGGAACTGCGTTGGAATTCTTTTTGGAAACAACTTTACATCCTGGGTGGATTAAATGAACACTCTCTAATGCCATAAGAAGTACTGCATTCTCGCGAAAGCCTACCACTTGTGCCTCTATACTTTGGTTGTGTCTATCGGATGTAATCGAACATACCTGACCAATGGAGCATTCCGGACCTTCTGATTCTATAATTAGTCCAGTAACCCTTTTGACTGTCCCTATTTTATCAGTAGTCCGTACGCCACGGATTCCCTGCTCCATAAGGGAAAATCTCTCGTGCAAAGAATCAATCATCTCCGCGAAGCTCCTCTTCGATTTTTCTCAATTTGGTTGCAATCCTACCGTCCAACAAGCCAAATCTACTCTTAATTTGACAATCTCCACTTTCCAGTGAGTCATCTGTAAAAAACTTCACTTCAGGATATTCGCTAAGTAAAGCATCATCACCATCTAGACCATCGAAAATGCCAGCAATAGCACTCGCAAAACCTTCTTCATCTTGATCACTTGATGAATTACCATCATCCTCTGTTCGGCGCAAACCTTTGAGTAGGTCCAAATCTTTGGCATTTAAGAAGACTTCCAGCTTTTCATCTTCATCTGCAAATTCAGCTATCATTGATTTAACTAATTGCTCGATCTCCTCACCGTCTAGTTTGACTTGCCCTAAAACCCGCTCAGCGATTCCGATGACTAAGTCTGGCAACCTTACTTCTAACTCTTGAACAGTAGAAACTACTTTTTGATTAATTTCTCCTAGTAGCTGATTTTGCTGAACTGCAATCTCTTCCCTTAGTTTTTTGATTTCAGCTTGGTAAAAGCTAGTAGCTTCTTGCTTACCACGATTGTAAGATTCCTGGCTGGCGGAATTAGATTCCTCAACTGTAATGTCAGGGTTACCGATGTAAGTAACCTTGAATCCGCTGGGGGGAGCGGGGAAATTTATAGATTTATTGAACGACAACGTCGCTGCCTCCTGTATCGAGTATGATTTCTTCATCCTCCTCGAGTTCGCGAACGATTTGAATTACACGATCCTGTGCCGCCTCAACTTCCGACAAACGCTTCGGTCCCAAAAATCCAAGTTGTTCTTCCAAAGCTTCGACAGCTCTTTTGGACATGGTCGAATAAATTATTTTCTTGAGCTCAGCAGATGCATTCTTGAGGGCAATGACAAGGTCATCTTGATCTACTTCCTTCGTTATCTTAGCAATATCTCCAGGGCTCAGCCTTACCAGATCCTCGAAACGGAACATTCGCTGACGGATTGAACCACCCAACTTGGGATTACGTTTCTCAATACTCTTCAGCAATTCTTTACCTTCTTCTTTATCGAACCAATTCAGTAAATCTGCTGCGGACTTGACTCCACCCGTCTTGACTTGTGGAGATTGACCTTTGGAGCCAACACGCGAGCCAAGAGTAGTTGCCACAACTTCAATCTGATCCATAGGAGTAGTTTCCATTGAACCCACTCTTTCGATAACTTGCTCCTGAACATTGGGTGGCATAAGTTGCAAAACTTCTGAAGCTTTGTCTGGGTCTACATTGGCAAGTACGAAGGCAATTGTTTGTGGTTGTTCAAATCGAAGGACATTGTAAATCTGACCGGAATCCATCTCTTTTATGTCATCCATAAAATCAAGTGAATCTCGGACAGGAGCAATACGGTTCATGATGTTATTTGCTTTCAAGGAACCATGAGCCATTTCGAGTGTTTTCTGGGCAAAATTCATACCACCTAAGTTCGAGTTTACACTCGACTCGATGATTTCTGAGAATTCGTCTAAAACACAATCTTTCAGCTCTTGCTCAACAATTGGAAAATCACCAATTCGCTTACAAATGTTTTCCGCATCTTTTGCATCAAACCTTTTCAGTAGAGTCGAAGCAGCATCTGGACCCAAGGCGATCATGAGCAAGGCAAGCTTATCATGCTTAACCATCTTCTTGTACCTATCAGTTATGCTTTCTTCTTCTTCAACCTCTTCCATCAATAATACTCCTCACTCAACTCTCTGAAATAGCAAACAGACTATTTTGCCCCAGTCTCTAAATATTTCCTGAGAGCCGTACCAACATTATCAGGTTTCTCCTGAATTAAATCATTTAAAAGTTCCGGGGTAAGGCCACTGCCAAGACTCCTCGTTCCACTAAGCAATTGCTGATCGTCCTCATCCAAAACCTGAACTTCAGCGTCACTTGGCTTAAACTTCTTTAGCATCCTTAGAAACATCACGAAAATTACTAATGCCAAAACAATACCAACAAGGTTTTTGATATGATGACCGTAAGTTTGAAGGATGTGCTCAAATTGATTAAAAGTTTCCCCAGCAGGCCCCATAAATGCAGGAAGAAACTCAACTTCATGCACAGTAACATGAGTTTCTAGATCAACCTGGTCAAAGCGAGCTCCAATAGCGTTTACAACCGCATCATGAATGCTCTGAATTTGATCAACCGTCCGGGGGGATTCACCCTTGGCAATAAGAACTGCGGCACTGCGACCAATTATAGCTCCTGGTTCTTGCATTTCTTCTTTCAAAGTACGACTTATTTCAAAATCGGTAGTCTTTGATTCCCTCTTCTCGTCACTTTGTGCCATGATCGGATCCTGTTGAGTAGCGTCCTGACTTACATTAGGAACATTTGCGCCCATCCCCGTAGCGTTGCTTTGAGGTTGAGTTTCAACGGTAGTTGCTTCGTCTTTATCCGTGGTTGATGTACGAGGCACTTGCCCCTCCGGGTCAAACTTCTCATCCAGAAGTGTTGAAGATTTTGTATCAAGATTGACTGATACTCGAGCAACCACATTTTCTTTCCCCACGATTCTTGCGAGCATTGTTTCAATTTTCTGTTCAAGCCGCCGCTCCTGTGCCTGATAAGCTTTCATTAGTTGGCCTGCTACTCCAGCTGCTCCCCCTCCATCTTCGCCTTCTTCGGAAAGAAGATTTCCTTGATTATCCATAACGGCGACATGAGATTTGTTCACACCCTTTACAGCACGGGAGACAAGAAATTGTACTGCAACAACGGTGCTTTTATCGAGAGTATTTCCTCCTGTGTCGACATAAACAGAAGCACTGGGTCGGTCATTTGGATCTTCGCTAAGTAAAAGATTATTTTCGGGTTTAACCACGAAAACCTTCGCGGAACGAATAGCATCCATCATGCTTATGGTTCTGGCCAATTCGCCTTGGATGGCACGTGTGTGGTTAGTTCTTTGAACGAAGTCACTAATCCCAAAGTTCCCTTCATCGAAAATCTCGAAACCTACATCACCGGTCTTGGGCAAGCCCTTCATCGCTAGTTCCATTCTCATGGAAGCTCTTTTGTCTTCGGGGACAAGGATAGAATCACCCGCCTCATTGTATTCGTACGGAATTTGGTTAGTTTTAAGAATCTCGACAACTTCGCCCAAGTCTTTGGCATCAGCACCACTGACAAGTACTCTCATTTGCGTGCTTCCGCCAGAAAATGATAAAATCGCAATACTCAGTCCCACGATCCCCAAGGCAGCGAAGGCTAAGGTTGCTTTTTTGGTGCCGGGTAAATTACCCCAAAGTTCTGCTAATTTTTCAAATCTTTCTTTCATAAATGAAATATTTTAAACTACACCTGCATTCTCATAAGCTCTTTGTAAGAGTCTACAAGCTTGTTCCTGACTTCGATCATCAAGTTAAAAGCTACACCGGCTTCTTGGGATTTGACGACTGCTTCCTGGATATTGTCAGATCTACCCAAAATCAAATCTTGCGTTTCCTTGGCGGAGATCTTCTTTTTTTGGTCAACCCCTTGAATAAATTTCTCAAACATTTGAGCAAAACCGGGAGCAGTCACTCGATCGGCAGGTGCGGTCCGATCCAACTGAACAGGTGCCCCAACACTATCTGAAGAACTTAATGCACTAGGACGGTTTTCAAAGTTTTGGGCAAAGCGTTCGGCTTGGCTATTAGGGCGTAGGTTAGGATTTTGCGTAAGCAAATCATTAAGACTAGGTAGAGCAGATATTTCGTTCACGATATAAAATTACTTGCCAATGGCCATGGCTTGTTGGGCCATTCTTCTTGAGGTTTTGACTACGGTTAAATTTGCTTCGTAAGCTCTAGAAGCACTTATCAGATCAACCATTTCCCTGGAAACATCCACATTGGGCATTTCAACCATTCCGTCTTCGTTTGCATGAGGGTGACCAGGATTGTAAATCATTCTTCCAGGAGTTTGATCATCTGTGACATCAGTCACCCTTACACCTTGGTATAAATTCTCGTCTACATAGCCAGGAACTCTTCGCTCTGGGGTTTTAATAAACTCCTCAAAAACGACTTCCTTTCGCTTGTAAACATTACCTGATGCATCCTGTGTTGTGTTAGAGTTGGCAATATTTTGAGCGATGATCTCAAGACGAATCTTTTCAGCCGACAAAGCACTTCCTGTAGACTCGATTCCTGGTATTAGATTCATACTCATGGTAAAAATTTCCTACTACACCCGACCACGGATGGCCTGATTGATTGTTTTTATCGTACCGCCAACGGCACCCGTAAGATACTCGTAATTAAGAGCATTACGATTCATCGCTAGCATTTCCTCGTCTAATTGAACAGTATTGCCATCCATACGAACGGGCTTGGCTTGCCGATCTTCTGCACTTCGTGGAAGTAATGCTTTAACCCGACGGAAATCATCACGGTCAACGGCACGCCTTAGTTCAACAGAAAAGTTTTTAGGCAAGTCTCGCCTTTTGTAACCCGGTGTCTCAACATTGGCAATGTTGTTGGATAAAGCTTCGTGCCTTAAGTGTGTAGCATCGAGA
>MDSZ01213529.1_pt1 | contig 10920 bp, 10 predicted proteins | sample 811201 | NCBI WGS metagenome assembly MDSZ01 (sample SAMN05326647, study PRJNA326480) | marine metagenome | isolation source: seawater | place: Indian Ocean: North | collected 2010 | reverse complement strand
TCACTAGGCTGGATGGCAGAGTGGTTATGCAGCGGCCTGCAAAGCCGTTTACTCCGGTTCGATTCCGGATTCAGCCTCCATAGATTATGAAAATTGGAATTATTGGATATGGATTTGTTGGAAAGGCTCTAGCTAATGGCCTTAAAAATAATATAGACCTTTGTATAGTAGACCCTAAGCTAGATACTAATCTTAATGATCTTTTTAAATTCAAACCAGAGATCATTTTTCTTTGTTTGCCTACGCCAATGCAAACTGATGGAACTCAAGATATCAGTTTAATAAAAAAAACCTTATTAGAAATAACTAAATTATCTATAGAGGGAACAATAGTTATTAAGAGTACAGTCCATCCCGGTAATATTGACGACATTAAAACAATTTGTTCTGAATTTGTTTACAACCCAGAATTTCTAAGAGAAAAACATGCAAAAGAAGATTTTATTAATTCGGAATTAATTATCTTTGGAGGCAATAAAAAATCGTCACATCTATTATCTGAGTTTTACAAGAGTCACACAAAATGTACTAATACAAATCATATTTTTACAGATGCAACTACAGCCTCAATGATTAAATATACTATCAATTCATTTTTAGCTACAAAAGTAATTTTTTTTAATGAAATCAATAATATTTTTGAATCAACGAATACTAAAGAATCATGGGAAACTTTTACAAAATATTTATCTCAAGATAAGAGAGTTGGAGATTCTCATATGATGGTACCAGGTCACGATGGTAGATTAGGTTTTGGTGGTGCATGCCTACCAAAAGACATAAATGCACTAGTAAGATATGCAGAAAGTAATAATGTTGAACTAAATTTAATAAAAAGTGTTATAAAAACTAACAATAAGATAAGAGCATCGTATAATAGTACTACTGATCGTGAAGACGAGCAGAACATAAACTATAATAACTTAAAAGAGGAGTAATAAATTTCTTGCCCGAGTGGTGGAATTGGTAGACACAAGGGACTTAAAATCCCTCGATAGAAATATCGTGCCGGTTCAAGTCCGGCCTCGGGTACCATCAAAATTTAGATTATATTCATGATTGATAAAGATATTTCAAAAGGAAACAAAAACCTTTTCAATTTTGTTTCATTTGTTTGGAAAAATAAAAAAAATTTAATTTTTAGATTATTAATAATAAGTTTATTAACTGTTATTGTTGTTTTATTTATTCCAAATACTTATAGATCTCATGCCACTCTTTCTTCTAAGAGCGATGATGGAATAGGTTCATCATCGATAGCTAGCGCATTAGGTTCCATATCAAGTTTTGCAGGTATTAATGTATCATCTCAATCCAGTGCTTCAACAAAAGATATAGCTTTGGAATCCATCAAATCATATACATTCTTTAGAGAGCTTTATAAGAATGACAAATTCCTAGTAAATTTATTGGCAGTTGAAGGCTTTGAAAATGATCAATCTTTAATAGATTTAAGAAAATATGATGTCAATAATAATAAATGGGTAGGGCTGAAACCTCACCCACAAGAGGCTTATGATGTATTTTTAAAGAAAGTTATTATTAATGAGGATGCTTTTAAACCAATTATTACCATCAGTGTATTGAGTAGATCTCCATATGCCGCAAAAGAGATGAACGATCTTATTTTATCTGAAATAGATAAGTTTATTAAGGTAAAAGATGTTGATGAATCTAAGAAGGCTATTAAATATTTAGAAGAGGAAATTTCAAAAACTAGGGTGCCTGATGTTAAAGATGCATTATCTAATATGATTACACAGTACATGAGTAAAATTTTAACGTCAGAAAAGTCAGACTCTTATGTTTTTAATATTATTGATCAACCCTATGCTCCAATCGAAAAGTATAAACCCAAAAGAGCTATAATCTGCATACAAGTATTTATAATTTTTTTATTTTTAGAATTACTACTGTTATATATTTCATTTGCTATCAATAAGGCTATTTCATTTAAATTTAAAAAAGGTATCTTTTTTAAAGATTTATGAAAAATAAAAAAATTCTTTTAGTTGGTGGTTCAGGATATATAGGATCTCATGTAGCCATTGCTTTGATAGATAAAGGTTATCAACCAATAATTTTTGATAATTTCTCAAATTCTTCTCAGTCTAAAATTCACAATATAGAGAAATTTGTTGATAAAAGCATAGATTTCTTTGAGGGTGATATTCTTAAAAAAGATCACTTAGATGAAATATTTACACAACATAATTTCCTAGGAGTAATTCATTTGGCTGCACTTAAATCGGTTCCGGAATCTAATCTTAAATATGTTGATTATTATCAAAATAATATTGGTGGTCTTATAAACTTAATATCTGAGATGAAAAAAAATAAGGTCTATAAATTAATTTTTTCATCCAGTGCCACTGTTTATGGTGATAAAGCTATTGCGCCTGTGAGTGAAAGCATGCCAACATATTCAAATAATACGTATGGATTTACAAAAATCTTGGGCGAAAAAATCTTAAGCAATACGTGTGATGTTGACGATAAATGGTCTGCAATTTCTTTGAGATATTTTAATCCAGCTGGTTCAGCTAATTGTGAGCTTTTAAGTGAAGATCCTAAAAAACCAGCAGGAAATCTGTTTCCTATTATTAGAGATTGTTTTGTTTCAAACAAAAATAGAAAAAAAACATTTTGTATTTACGGTAATGATTACGAAACTCCAGATGGAACTCCTATTAGAGATTTTATTCATGTTGAAGATTTGGCAGAATCTCATGTTTTAGCTCTTATGAAATTGGAAAAAGAGAAAAATTACTACAAAGCAATAAATGTAGGATCTGGATCTCCCAAAACAGTTTTACAAATAGTTCAAAAGTTTGAGGAAATAACTAATAAAAAAATCAAAGTTGAATATCAAGCAAGAAGACATAATGATATCGGATTATCTTATGCTGACATTAATCTGGCTAAAAATGAATTAGGCTTTGAACCAAAGCATGACCTAGATTCTATATGTAGATCTACTCTAGAAGTATAATAAATGTTCTAAATAGAATAAAATGTATTTTTTTTAATCATTAACTCATTTAAATGGCATGAATAAACCCAATCAAAATATACAAAAAATTGCAATAATTGGAATGGGTTATGTAGGTATACCATTGTGCAAGTCATTTTTAGAAGCTGGTATTAAAGTTATTGGTATAGATATATGTGAAAAAAGAATTGATGAATTAAATAAAAATAAAGTTACTTTGAATCACTTATCAAAAGTTAATTTTGATGAATCGTTAAAAAATAAAGATGTTAGATTTTCAACCAATTTTCAAGATTGTGAGCTCGTTGATTCAATATTAATTTGTGTACCAACTCCTCTAAATGAGAAAATGCATCCAGATCTTTCTTGTATTAGAAATGTCATCTCTTCAGTTAAACCATATATAAAAAAAGGTCAAACAATCTCACTTGAAAGTACAACTTATCCTGGCACAACAAGAGAAGAAATTGTATTGCCATTAGAAGAAAAAGGTATGATTGCTGGAAATGACTTCTTTGTCGTTTATTCTCCAGAAAGAGAGGATCCTGGTAATGCTAAGTATAATTGTAAAAATACACCAAAAGTTATTGGAGGATATACTCAAAACTGTCTTGATAAAGGAGTAAATCTTTATTCAAATGTTGTTGATACACTTGTCGAGGTAAGTTCTTGTGAAGTCGCAGAGTTTACAAAGCTTTATGAAAACATCTATAGAGCTGTCAATATTGGACTAGCGAATGAAATGAAAATAGTTGCGGACTCATTTGGTATCGATATCTTTGAAATTATTAGAGCAGCTGCTACCAAACCCTTTGGATTTTCAGCTTTTTATCCAGGTCCGGGAGTTGGAGGCCACTGCATACCTGTAGATCCTGAATATTTAAACTGGAAAGCTAGAGCTTTGGGTTCTGAATCAAAATTAGTTGATGTAGCTTTAAAAGTAAATAGGGAAGTTACAAAATTTGTAATTAAAAAAACTCTTGAAAGGTTAGAAGAGAATGGTAAAAGCATATCATCATCAAAGATCCTGATTCTTGGGCTTTCTTATAAAAGCAATATTGATGATATAAGAGAATCTCCGTCATTAGATATAGTTAGACATCTTTTAAAACTTAATGCAGAAATATTTTATGATGACAAATATGTCACTCCAAATTCTTTGGGGGATATCACTAATAATGTGAAGAGAGTTTCTGATTCAACATTAACTGAAGAAAATATTTCTATGTACGATGCAATTTTGATTCTAACTAATCATGACTATTATAATAATGAGAATATTTTAATGCATGGAGAAATCGTTGTTGATACTAGAGGTATTTTTTCTTCAAATGAGAAGAATGTAGTAAGGGGATAGATATGAATGAACTTGATTTTGTTAATAATAAAAATTGTATAGTTATCGCTGAAGCTTGTGATAATCATATGGGATGTATGAATACCGCGATAGAGATGTGTAATCAAGCAAAGTTAGCAGGCGCAGATGTTATTAAATTTCAACATCATTTAGCTGATGAAGAAATGTTAGAAGATTCACCAATGTCTGATAATTTTGAAGAACCTTTATATGATTTTTTAAAAAGAAACGCTCTCTCACTTGATGATCATAAAAAACTTAGCTCTCATTGTGATTCAATAGGAATAACATATTTATGTACACCATTTAGCTATAAAGCAGCTAAGGAACTTATGGAGCTAGACGTTCCTGGATTCAAGATCGGTTCTGGTGAAATGACAGATATTCCATCTTTAATAAAAATTGCTGAGCTTGGCAAGCCAATGATTTTATCAACTGGCATGTCAACTCTTGATGAGATCGATCAAACATATAATGCATTAAAAGATAAAGCTAAAAGTTTGGCACTTATGAATTGCGTTAGTGAGTATCCGCCTGTATACGAGGATATAAATCTTAATGTAATTAATGTAATGCAAGAAAGATACTCTAAAGCAACAATTGGACATTCAGATCACACTCCTGATTTATATACTTGTTTTGCTGCAGTTGCTTTAGGTGCAAAAATAATAGAGAAGCATGTGATTATTGACAAAAAAACCCCAGGCCCTGATCAATCAGTTTCTATAGATTTTATGGAATTAAAATCTCTAGTTGATGGCATTCGAAAAATTGAACTTGCATCAGGTAATGAAAAGTCTGTTCATGCAAAAGAAGAACAAATTAGAGAATGGGCTTTCAGAAGTATCGTTTCAATAAAAGATATAAAATCTGGAGACATTTTCTCAGAGGATAATTTGTGGACAAAAAGACCAGGGACAGGCATTCCTTCTGCAAAGCTTCCTGATGTTCTTGGTAAAGTAGCAAAAAATGATATAAAAGCAAACACTCTTTTAAAAGAGGAAGATATATCTTAGAAAAATGAAAATACTTTTTGTAACTGGATCTAGAGGGGAATGGGGTTATATAAGACCAATTTTAAGACTTATTGAAAAAGATCCATCACTTGAGTATGACTTGTGTGTGACTAATATGCATCTGTTACCCGGCTTTGGGCAATCCGAGAATGAGATATTAAATGATGGCTTTGAAATTAAACACAGAATATATATGTCACTTGATTCTTATAATCATGTTTCTCAAGTTAAATCTTTAGGAATTTTTTTAACTTCTATGGCTGATATTCTCTCAAGTAATCAGTATGATTTTATAATGCTAGCGGGAGACAGAGGTGAACAGCTTATGGCTGCAATTGCAGGAGCTTATACTTATATACCTGTTGGACATATTCAAGCTGGTGAGGTTTCTGGAAATATTGATGGAGCTGCAAGACATGCAATTGGAAAATTAGCTCATGTTCATTTTGCATCTAATAAAGATGCCGAGGAAAGATTAATAAAATTAGCTGAAGAAGAATTTAGAGTATTTAACACTGGTGCGCCACAAGTAGATGAAATGGTAAAAACTGAAACATTAGATTCAAAATACTTTTTAGAAAAATATAATTTTGATCTTGATCAAGAGTTTTTTTTGGTTGTTCAGCACCCTGTAACTGAAGAATATGATCAGGCTGAAAAACAAATTAATGTAACATTTAACGTTTTGGAGAAGTATTCTCAAAAAAAAGTAATTATTCTCCCAAATAATGATGCAGGATCTCTTGCAATACAGAAGGTTATAAAAGAACGTAGAAGCCTGGATCAAATAGTATTTGCTAACTTAAGTCGAATTGAATATCTAACTCTTATGAGAAAATCACAATTAATGGTTGGTAATTCTAGTTCCGGATTATTAGAAGCTCCCACATATAATATACCAGCTATCAATATTGGTAGAAGACAAGATGGTAGAGTAAGTGGAAAAAATGTAATACATGTGAAATTTAATGAGAAAGATATAAAAAAAGCAATTGAAACAGCTCTCTCAAAAAAATTTAATGATATTCTTAAAAAAGATGGTTTTAATCCCTATGGTGACGGCAACTCCTCTGAGAAAATTTTAGACATTGTTAAGGATATTTATGATAAAAAAGAACTTACAATAAAGAAACTTACATATTAAAGATGGACAGAAAATACTCATATTTGCTCCTAGATGAAAAATCATCAATTAGAGATGCATTAATACATATTAAAAATAATCAATCTAGACATGTTTTTATTAAGTCTGATGATGAAAAGATCATTGGTGTAATATCTGAAGGCGACATTCTTGATGCATTACTAAAAGGCTCAGATATTTCATCAAGAATTATTGATTTGATTAATAGATCGTTTATTTTTCTTACAGAAGATGATGCTAATAATAAATCTGAAATTCTAAGGATATTGAATCAAGGAATTCTTATCATCCCTGTATTAGACAATGAAATGAAATTGGTTGACATAATAAATTACTTGGACTACTTAGACTAAAATGCATTTTATATTATCAAATGATTTATATGCAAAGAATGGTATTTTGGAAGATATACACATAATCGTGAAGGATGATGGATATAAATCACCGCTATGTATGATTGATGAGGGTTTTGTATCAAGCGAGTACTGTCAAAAAGTATTGAAAAATTTAAAATCTGAGTTTAAAGATCTTTGCATAATTGAAGTTTCTGGTAAGGAAGAGCCTTCATATGACTCACTCAGGAAATATTTGGAGGAAGCAAAACAATTCAACGTTGATATCATTCTTGGAATAGGCGGCGGAAGTTGTATGGATGTATCAAAGGCAGTTGGGGGATTATTAAAAAACCATGGCGATCCCATTGATTTCAGAGGCTTTGATAAAGTAATTAATCCTGGTGTTCCAGTATATTTAATACCAACAACAGCAGGAACTGGAAGTGAGGCTTCTTTTAATGCTTCTTTAGTCGACAAAGACTCCAATAAAAAGCTTGGAATAAATGGTATTAATATGTTTGCCAAGAAATCTTTCCTTGACGGCAAAACTACTATATCTTGCCCAAGAATGCCAGCTGTTGGAGCATCGGTTGATGCCATTGTTCACGCAATGGAAGGATATGTATGTAATAATTCAAACCTTTTTTCTGATATGTATGCAGAAGCAGCAATTGAATTGATGATAAATTCAATTCTAGATTTAAATTCTGAAGAGCCGTCATTAGAACATAGACTTAATTTACTGAAAGGCGCTTACCTTGCCGGTGTTGTTCAAATGAATTCTGGTTCAGGAGTTGCTGCTGCAATTTCTTATCCTTTAAGTGTTTATTACAAAGTGCCTCATGGAATAGGAGGGGGAATTTTTGTTCTAGGAATTGCTAGATTTAATGAATCAAAAGGCTTTAAAAAATATGAAAATCTGTATAGATTAATCAAAGATCCTCTAGCTGATGATTTCTTGTCTCATATGGAAAAATTATTTTCTAAGCTTGATGTCCCAAATGATCTAAATATTTTTGGTATTTCTAATAAAGATAAAGATAAAATTTGTGAAGTTATGAAAACACAACAAATAGCCTTTGATCAGAATCCATTTAAATTTTCAGTTGATAATGATTTTCCAGATTTTATTAAAAACTACTTAAGTTAACATCACATAGGAGAAAAATATGCCAGGATGGGAGTTAATCGACGACAAGGAAAAAGAGTCTATATTGGAAATCTTTGATAAATCCAATGGCGTAATGTTTGCGCATGGATTTGATGAAAGAAGAAACAATATATTTCGAGTAAGAGATTTTGAGAAGAAATTTGCAAAAAAATTTGGCGTCAAGCATTGTCTTGCCACTACTTCAGGCACAATGGCACAGTATATTGCCATGAAAGCACTTGGTATAGGTCCAGGTGACGAAGTCATCACCCAAGCATTTACATTTGTCGCGACTGTAGAAACTATTATTCAGATTGGGGCAACTCCCATACTTCTTGAATCAGATGAAACTTTTAATATGGATTTAAATAAATTAGAGGATCATATTACTGAAAAAACCAAATTAATAATTCCCGTTCAAATGTTAGGCAATCAAGTTGATATGCATAGATTAAAAGCAATAGCTGAAAAATATGAAATCCCAGTCATGGAGGATGCATGTGAGGCTCTGGGAGCAAGCTTTGATGGTTCTTATGTCGGAACACATGGTGATGTTGGAATATTTAGTCTTGATTTTGCTAAAACCATAACCACTGGTGAAGGAGGAATAATAATTACTAATGATGATTCTATAGCGAAATATATTCGTGAATTTCATGATCATGGGCATGAGAGCAATCCAAATGTTCCAAGAGGTTGTGACACAAGGTCTATTATGGGTTTGAACCTAAGAATGTCTGAGCTTCAAGCAGCAGTTGGCTTAGCACAACTAGATAAATTAGATCACATTATAGATAAAAATAGACAGAATAAATCTTTGTTAAAGTCATTAATTAAAGAGAATAAAAATATAACTTTTAGAAAAATTATAGATGAAAAACAAGAGCTTGCTGATACACTCATTTTTTATTTTGAAAGCACTAATGAAGCATCACAATTCGTAACAAAATATAATGATTCCGGTTACTTCACCAAAAATTTACCAGATGCAATTGATTGGCATTTTGCTGGAACATGGAATCATATGTTTATAAATGACAATAATTATAAGAATACCTGGAGCAAGCAATGGCCTCTCACAAATCAACTTTTAAGAAGATCAATTTCTATTCCAATATTAGTTCAACAGTCTAAGGATGAAATACAAGCTCAAGCCAAAATAATTAATAATATTTTGGAATCAATTTAAAGGTGAATATTTTAGGATTAATTCCTGCTCGAAAAGGCTCTAAAGGAATTAAAGATAAAAATATAATCGATTTGGGTAATGTGCCATTAATAGAGTATACATTTGCTTTTACTTCTAATATTGAGCAACTTCAAAAAGTAGTTCTATCTACTGATTCAAAAAAAATCATAAAAATTGCTGAAAATTATCCAAAAATACAAGTTCCATTTATTAGACCTGATCACTTGTCAACTGATTCAGCTAACGTCAGTGATGTTGCTATTCACGCAATCAAAGAATGCAATATAATTTATGATACTGAGTTTACTCATATTGCTTTATTTCAACCCACTTCACCTTTTCGAATAAAAGAGGAGATAACAAAATCTATAAATGAATTTATCAATAACAAATATGAGTCTATTTTTTCAGTAAATGAAGTAATCCATCATCCAAGTGAATATATAACAATTAGCAAAGATAGGTATAGTCTTGTGCTTCCACCAAAATCAAATGAAGAGCAGAGACAATTCTATGAATCTGTATATTTTATAAATGGATCTTTCTATATGTGCTCAGTAAACTTCTTAATGCAAAATAAGTCTTTTCTTACCGCAGATTCTAAACCGGTTATCTTTTCAAAGAGCTCATCTTTTGATATTGATGATGACTTTGATTTAAAGCTTGCAAGAGATAGCTTAAAGAACAATGGTTAGCCAAATTAACATTAAGTTTCTTAATTCATCTAAAGTCTACTTCCTTCTCAATTCAACTTATTATCTAATTCAACTAACCACTTTCTTTTTCATATCCTCAATTGCAGCTCCCTCAGATATTGGTATTTCCTCATATGTAATATCTCTTGCTGGCATATTTGCAGTCACAGCAAGATATGGAATGCCAGTCTATCTAATAGAAAGTATTGATGAAAATTCTTCAAGATTAATTGAGTATTATAAAAATGCGACTGCTTTCTCATTTACATTCTCAATTTTTATGATTCCAGTTTCGTTTTTATTAATTTTGTTTAATAACCTTAACAGCGAATTTATTTTATTAATGTTATTAGGCACAGTTTTAATGATTATATTTAATCCAATTTCAATGATAATTGAGCAATTTATAATCTTAAATAAACAAACTGAATACTTGTCTCTAAATAGTCTTCTGAAGTCGTTTCTTTTTCCAATAACAGCATATTTTTCTTATAAGATTTCAGGTAATTTTGCAGCTACATTAATATTTGCAAACTTGAGTATTTTGCTTTCTCCAATAATTGTGTATTCAATTTTTGAAAGAAGACTTATTAAAATTTCATTCAATTTCATTAGTCTCAATAATTTTTTGCTTTTATTAAAGCAAGCTTTTCCATATTTTATTAACTCGTTAGCATTAATTTTGATACTTTCGATTGACAAAATTTTTGTTGGTAATATATTTTCTGTTGACATCCTTGGATCTTATGATCTTATGTGGAAGCTGGCAATATTGATCGATTTTTTAGTAATGCAGCCTTTGAATGCTATATTTTCAAGAGATATTTTAAATTTAAGCAATAGATTTGGCCATCAATTATCTTTAACAATAACATTTTTAACCATCTTTATCGTATTACTAATAAATAACATTAACTATGATTTTATATTGCCTTTATGGAATGTATTTTTTGATAACTATGAGTTTAATAAGAACATATTTCAATTAGCAATATCTTTTTTTGTTTTAATGTTTGCAGTTAATCAGCTGAGAAATTTGATG